>MDTG01041967.1_pt1 | contig 122827 bp, 112 predicted proteins | sample 811421 | NCBI WGS metagenome assembly MDTG01 (sample SAMN05326645, study PRJNA326480) | marine metagenome | isolation source: seawater | place: Pacific Ocean: South East | collected 2011
CCGTTTTTCTAGTAGCGCTGTTTCGACACATATAGCGGCTTTATATAACTTCAACCTGTTTACGCTCTTATAGAGCGGAATATTTAATTGAAGCGCACGTTTAGACTGCGCAAGCAAGATTAGATACTCAATAACAAACTCCAGATCAGAGACATTGATTTTTGTAGAAGTTTGTTTAACCACATAAACCTCTTTGCCGTTATAAATATAACGGTAAAGATAGTATATTTCGCGACATTTGCAATGTTGTTTTCAACTTTCTCTTTTGCGCTTTTCTATTGCTTGTCACAGCCACGGAAGGTACTCGGATAGTCTTCTTATATAGGACCTGGTGGTAATAGTATCCGCAAAGCAATCGACCGTTTATGAACCATTGCCATCATCATGGCTAATCATGGTCAAAACAGCCGATAATCTGTAAAGAAACTTGTAAAGTTATCAATGTCACATTACTAGCAAGTCTCATCATCGTATAAAACATTCCCACTTTCGGCTATAATCTCGAAAGATATGGAGAGCCAGATGAGTAATATCAGTAACTTAGAAGATTATAGAAACCCCACCCTAAACACCGACAACTCGAAAGTTACCAATACCCGCAAATATAAAGATGTTCGTGAACGTGAATACCTAACATCATAAGAGATTGAACGCATCAGCCAAGCTGCAAAGCCCGTTGGTCGTCACGGTCATCGCGATAGCACCATGATCATAACTTTGGAGATAAGATCATATGATTAATAAAACCTTGAACTCAGCCTGGTTTTTGCATCAATGCAGCTAAATTCAATTTAAGAGCAGTTAGCAATGTCCGCTTTTAAAGCAAAGTAGACCATTACCTTTTTATAAATGTATGGTCTTTAATAGCTGCTTTTCGCTCATTGCAGCCTTTGATATTAATGGCTGATTGCTGCAATTGATGGTCCTTGAGTGTGAAAGTTATGGCCTACAGAAATTGCAACCAGTGGTCAATTTAAAGTGAAACAGGTGGTAACTTAGGGTGTTCTTTTACAGCGGAGCGACCGAATGGTCGTTACGCTAAAGAGAATAATAGCCGTTGCGATGGTAACTATACTCGCCCCACGATTAACCAAAATGCTTTCCCAAATATGCCATCACGTTGGTTCTGGTCGTCTTCGCCCGATGCCGATGGCGCTTGGGGCGTCAGTTTCGCCTTTGGCACTGGCGCAGACGAATATTAATTCAACGTCTACGGAGCCAGTTTTTTGAGTGCAGGCCAGTAATTTTGGCCGCACAGCGGCATTTTGGCCCGGTGTGGTGTAGTACACCATGCAAGCCACCGCACCACACTACTATTAACAGCATGTATTATCTGTATTTGTAAATATTAACTGCGTTTCCCAAAGTTGATTTCTATGATCTCACCTGTTTCTTCATCTATTTTCTCACCATGCTTTTCAGCTAGTTGAGTCTTAAGAAGATCATTAAATCGATACATCTCTACCAAACGTGCCATCATGGCGCCTTCAATTTCTTTAACAGTCTTGGGCAAAGGCATTTGTGATTGTTCTGAGAGCTGCTGCAATTTGTTCTCAGCGGCCTTCAGTTTGACCTGTAACATGCTTATTTTTTCATCTTTTGACTTGTTCTCCAGTTCAGTATCCCGAACTTTTTGTGCTTTCAGGACTTCAGTCCTGATCTGTGAGTAGGATCCTTTCCTGAACAAAGAATGGTTTACTCCTGCCTGTTTAGCGACCGTATTCATGTTGATTTTTGCCGCAGGATTGGCAATCAGTTCGTTCAGAGCGTCTGTTAACAGCTCCTGGCCTGATTTTTTAATATCATGCGTCATGCTATAGCTCCCTTTACTTTCAGCGGTGTTTTGTCTGTAAGGATCACTTTTGCTGCGTTACTGGTATCCCGCCAGCTTTGTGCCAGCAGGGAATACTCTTGTTGCTGTTCTGCTGAGAGCTGGTTGTAAAACCCGAGTTTCTGATCTGCAAAGTTTTTCATTGCTTGCCAATGGACTCTTTGCTGCTCTGTCACCAGGTAACTGGGGCAATATACGCAGCCACTGGGCAGCCCGACATTTTTAAGCTTACAAGCAGGCCCGGCCGTACAATAGCCGTGAGGCAGACCGCGAATGTTAGTGAGATTTTCAGCTAAAAATATTTTATAGGCATCGAGACTTTTGAAGTGCAACTGTTTTACTATTCGCCCGGTATTTGAACCGTCAGCTGCCGTAACGTTAAAAATAAGATTTTTGGCGCCTTTATTAAGCCGTTTGCCGGCCTCACCGGTTAACGTACCTGCAGCAGCCTGCGTTGCAATGTTTTGTGCGATGTTGTTTACCAGTAGCGCCTCGAAATCTTCAAACAGGCCAATCATTTCATCCGGGCTTTCATAGCCACGCGCTGCATAAACCATGGTCATTGAACTGGCCAGGTGTTTAAACTGGTGTTTAATATCGTCTAATTCGCCGAGCCTGTTTGCAATAATAAACCAGGCGAAATTGTGGCGCAGCATGTGCGGTGTAATATGAAATATCTCCCCCTCAACGTACTTTTCGCCAATATTGTAGCCCCTGACAGACTTAGCGTTGCACCCTAACGATTCCAGCTGATCGAGATCTTGTGTGCTGAGCGCGTACTCAAACCTGTGTAGTGAGAACTTTGGCTCTTTACCGTCAGAATTTGCTGCCTGGCTGGACGTTCTGGTACCCAGATTGACGTCAGAGAACTTAATAGAAGTCAGATTATCGACAACACCGAATAACAGCTTGGCATGTAAGCCATGCCTGAGCTGATGCTCAAATGCAGCTGTGAGCTTGATCTGAGGGTTTTCCAGGATGGCACTGGCACGTTGATGCATGGCTTTGACGTAACGCTCCAGCATTGCGATAGCATGATAGGTATCCTGATTTGCAACCCATTTCATGGTTGTTTTTGTGTCGTCTGCTTTAGTGAGTACGGCTTCAACATAATATTTGCCATCGTGCTGGCTTGCGCAGCCGAGAGTACAGGACAGAGCCTCTTCTTTACGCATACCGGTATACGCCAGGATGTACAGTAATACATGCAATTTGAGATTGTTAAGCACCCTGAACCCCTCTCTTAAGGGAGCAACTAACTGGTTAAGATGGGGCTTTTTATTAACGATTGCAGATGCGTAGCTATGTTGGATACCGGTATCTGTTGTATTGCGAATAGCATCGACATAATTGTGGTTTGCAGCCTGCCATTGCCCGATAATGTTGTTGGCTTCAGCAAATTTAATTTCACACTCGCCGATGACCTTTTGCAACAAAGCAGATGGCACTATTGGGTAGGATCTTGGTTTTTCTTCTCTTGCAGTTGTAATATTGAATTTTGCCAGTTCCTCGCTGAATATGGCGAGGCTATCTGCTGTAAACAGGCCATAATTTAAGTTTTCTGCAAAAAACTTGTGATTGAAAGTCATTTTTTTGTCAGCAAGCCCAAGCTTATCTTTAAGCAACTTTATGAAATAATTGCGCTTTATCAGAGCAGGCAGCGAGTTGAAACTGGCTATTGAATCAATATTATATGCTTGTATAAGTTCGCCAAATTTAATTAATGGCGCAATTTGCTGACAGGCGGAGGAAAACTTGATACCATTACCGCCTTCAAACAGGCCAGTATAGTTTGCCAGTAAGAAAGCAGACTTGACTTCAAATTTAATCGCGCCGGAGAGTGTTGTAAAATTGACGGATCTGTTGGGATCTCGCCACACATCATCGCTAAAAGTCATTTCGCCATGTCTGGCTGAATTAACACTTGCTGTTTTATACACCACCACGGCCTTAAACCGGTGATAGTCAACTTCACTAAAAGGTTTAATCTTCAGTAAGCCAGTGTCATCAGATTCCGAGATATGCTCAATTAAATCTATAAGCTTCATCGTGCTACTCCTATGTCTGCATAGAACGCCCAGTCATCGTGGCAGCCTCGACTATCTAATAAGGCGATGCCATTTTGTACGGCAGTAGTGCTGATTTCCCTAAGCTCGGCAAGCATTGTTTCAATGCGTTTATTTAATACATCAACATAGGCTGCCTGATCGGTATTACTCTCGTAATCACTAATACCTCGCGCCATCTCAGCGACAATGTAACGTTGATAGGACAACAAACGCCAAACATGTTCTTTATCAGCAACCAGCCGGAAATGCTGGCAAAACAGGCAGGCGTTAAAATCACCACATTGCGAGCTGGTTGTATCTGAAGCCCTGTTAAGTCGCTGCTGTTGTTTTGCATAGGCTGCGGCTTCAGCATCGTTGCCAGTTGACGCGCATCGCCCCGATGGTGTTTGTCTGGTGTTGGCGGGTATGTCGGTAACGATAACAATTTTGTCTGATATAGGTCTGCCTGAAAAATAATCGGACATTATTTGGGTCGCTGAGGCAATAGTTTCTTCTGATTTGATGCCATCGTCACGCAGGTAAACATCCATAAAAACTTTCAGCGAATGCTGTCCGGCCTGGTGGTACTGATGGAATTTTTTTGCATATGTTTTATAGACATAATTAAGGCCACCTTTACGAATGCGTTGTACACTGAAAGCTATTTTGCATTCGAATCGGCGCAGAACCTCGTTTAACAATTTACTGAACGTTGTATGGGTTAAACTCAGAACTTTATCGCGCTTATCAGGATATAAAGCCAGTCTGTACCTGAGCTTGCTGTCTGCAGGCAGCCTGGCACGTAACGCAGAGGACATTTTGTCCCGAATGTATTCAAGATCAGTCAGGGCATTTGTGACCGCTGCCCCAAACACTAACCCTTCCTGCGTAATGCTTTCGTCAGTTAATTCAAATTCATAAAATTGCGTGGTATAGCCGCCGCGCTTTTTGAAAAGCCGGACAAAGTGCGTCGATTTTCCGGTGAGTGGCGCATCCAGTTGCAGAATGTCATCAATCTCGAGCATTAACAGTGGCGCCAGGTTCCAGCCCGTTTTAATTAAAATTCGCCCTAAACGCAGCAGTAACTCATCCTTTGCCGATAAATCGGGATGCATTAGCCCTAGCTCTATTGCGTAGGCAATAGCTGCGACTTGCTCTTTGCTGTAGTAATCTGTTGCTTTGTTTTTCGTGTCGTTAGCCGCTCTTTTTTTGCCTGACACGGTATAAGAGTGCACATTAGCTAATTTATAATGTGCGCAGAACAATCCAAACGCTGACTGGATACCCCTTGCACTGCCTAATGTCAGCCTATCATCTTTGAATTTGTCGTTTAACACACTGCGGATGCGTTTGATGATGCGACAGTTATTCAATTCTAACGCCGCTAAGCCAAGATCAGCCAGCATCAGATGGTCATTGTTATCCAACAGGTCCAGATGGCTGGTGAAAATAGCTTTGACCATGCTGACTTGACCGAATACCGTTTCTTTTGAGCGCTGGTCGCCATCAATTCTTTGCAGTTCGTACTGGGCGTAATCGTAAATAGCTTGGGCCAGGGCTGGGTATTTCGCTGCTAATGGATCCAAAATGATTAGGCGGGACTGATCATCGCCGGAGTCACAGTCGATATTTATGGCTAAATTAACTAAGTCGGTAAGCTGGTAGTTACTGCCATGCAGTTGATTATGCATGTAACATATTTCGCCAATGCTGCTATTTATCCGCTCGTCGTCAATGCTGTGCACTTGTCTGAGTAATGCTTGATCATGGCAGAAAAAAGCCGTAACACCCTGGCGGTGAAGCTGCTGCAGGTTAGTTAAACTGTCTCTGTGGTCGAACATTGCACTAGCGAGCTTGGTTAACCGGGTAATGGTGCTTATTGCCGCTTTTTGTCCCTTACTCTGGTATACGTTGTTTACATAGGATTGGCATTGCTCAAACCATTTGGCAGAGAGTTGATGGATCCAATGAGCGCCTTTCGATTCAGCTCCGGCTTTTAAGGAGTAATTCGTTTTTCCAGCAAATTTTCTCTCCGGGCCGTGTAAAGCAGGGTTGTGAACACTACGAATTTTTTTGAATCTGCTTTGATTCTGTACCGGGATTTTGGCTAATAGCAGCTGGAAAATATCGTCGTCATCAAGCGCGTCAGTAATGGTTTTATGATGAAGCTGCTGAACAATAATGGGCTCATTTCTGGCTTCAGCTAACACTTTTAACAGCAGACTGATGCCACCATTGTATTTATTGTAACCGTTGGGTAGTTGCAGTATGTTCTCAATGATTTTTTTGCCATCCACTACCCAGTTTGCCGGGTAGCATAACAGTTGAGAAATATCGATTGTTCTGTCAGTTAGGGCTGCCACTGCACGTGATGGCGGCCATAAGTTTTGCTCATCGAAAAATGTTTTAGCCAAATGCATTAATGATGATAAAACAGAACCACCGCGCCTGGTATGTACCTGCTTAAGTTCAACCAGGAACAACTCCTGCTCAATATTTGCCCAATCCAGCTGATTACTCAATATGTTAAACCCCTCAGTTATAAATTTATTAAAATAGGGTAAGGGTTCGGCATTATTAGTGAGCTCGATATAAGCGTGCAGATCTTTCAGGCGTTCTGCTGTTACATCATGCCCTGCACAGTCTCTCTGGGCATCCGGTTTACAAGCTTTTATTAAAATAGTTTCTACGTCGGCACTAAGGGTAGTGGAGTGCGCTTTAAAGCTGTCTATTAATTCCAGACTGCGCCTAGGAATCATCTGCGGCTCCGGCGTTGTTCACCCTTGCCAGTACTTCCTGGTAAATGTCGACCACCCAGGGTTCCATTGCGCCATGTTTGCCCATGCGGCCTTCCAGGGCAAAATCAATGTAACTTTGAGTTGTTTCGTATGTTTCATGTGACATTAGCAGTATGAGTTTAGCTTTGATATCATTCGGGGAGTACCCTTTCTTAATTAAAGCAATTGCCCAGTACGTTGCAAAGGTGGCTCTTAAATCGTGAAAGGTTCTCTCAAGGTTTGGTAGTCCTCGCCGTTTTAGCTCGGCCCGAACTTTTTGAATTGAGTTGGAGACACTAGCTTCACTCATTCTATGACCATCCCTGTTGATAAAGAGGGGTAAAGGATGCTTTAGGTTATTTATGCCAAACTCAGCTTCATGCATGCTCTGTCGTTCAAGATGGACACTGTCTTGCGTATAGTGCCATAGCATAGCCATAAGCTTGGGAGAAATTCGCAAATTGTCAGCTTTACTGAATTTACGTAGTAATGATAGTGAAAAGCTAAGCCTGTTGCTGGCGGGGTTGATGACTTCATCCCGGTTAAGTTGCACTACCTCATTTGCGCGTAAGCCAGCAAAGAGTGCGCACTTGAGGAACAGGCCATAGGTGCGATGAGCATATACATCTGTTTTCATCATTAACTGTAATTCATCGGCTGTGTATGCAAGCAGTTGCTGTTTGGGTTTGGCCTCTTTCTGAATAGCGCTTTTAGGGAGTGTCAGATTGCTTATATAGTTTTTAAGAGCACGAGAATGAGCGGGCTGAACACCAGGCATTGAAAACAATGACTCAGCATCGTCCTGTCGTCGCACCTTGATTGCTTTTAGCTTATGTGAGAACGGCAGTGCGTTAACTTCTCCTCTCCTAAAACTCCAAAGGTAAAATACCCTGACGTTCTGGAGTATTCTAACGCCTGATTTATATGCTAACAATTGTCCTTTTACAAGCGCTGTCAGGTGTTGTTGGAATCGCCAAACTGGCAACAGGGTTTCAGCTTCCATTATGCTATCGGGATCAAAATCTCTGGGGACAGCCATGATCTCTTCGTAACTCACATTCTGCTTAATCATCCAATCCAGAAAATGACGGATATCTTTAGCTATCCGCAAGATAGTCTTTATATCGAGTTCACGACCTTTTTTCGCACCCAGGTGTCCCTTGCTCCAAACGTACTCATCATTATCGGTGTGTGGATTTCTTTTCAATGAAAAAGCACCCGTTTTCCGATCGATTAGGAAAAGATTAAATTCCAGACTTTCTATCAGCCGATCAGGACAGCTTATCAGCGGAAAATCATCGTAAATATTGTCACTGTGGTACTGCAGATCTCTCAACTTAAAGTCGCCATTTAACGCTTCGCTAATGTTGTTATCGCTATCTCTTACAAAATATGGCAGGGTACCAATATTCAGTCTGGTATTCATAATCAATGAAGTTGAGCGGGACATATGAGCTCCAACAATTTAAGGTTAAGGGTATCATAAATAATTAAATAGTCAAGAATGGGGTTCTGGTATCAATTTAAGAATGGGGTAACCGCGGTGACCTCCGGTTTAACCTATATTGTGGAGCGCTTTAAAAATTTTGAAGGCAGCACCACCATTAATCTGAACGGCGTGGTTCGAAGTCGGTTAGCATCTTTTGCTGAGGCAAATTTATAATCGGAAGCTCAGCCCAACAATTACAAAATATGGCGGCGGAAAAAAAGCCCCGCCATGGTTTGCATATCAATAGAAATAGTCTAGGATTTGCCAAACCAAAAAAATAGCGCAATGCAAAGGAGTTGCATGTCCAGCCCAGCCTATGCTGTTTATCGCAGAACTGTCAGATTTTCTTTAGTTGTTATTGCCGCGCTCAGTTTCAGCGTGGCATTTGTCCAGTTTCTGTTGCAATTTAATACCAGCTTGCAACAAAACCGCCAACAACCCCAAATGTTTGCCCAGCAGATGGATGCTCAGGTTGAGCCGGTTTTGCAATTTTCTCAGGCGGTTAATGCCAGGGGGACAGTGGGGATGCAGATGGCGGTGACAGACAGCACTCAATTACCTTTATTGTCACTTACCACTCTCGATATTGTGTTTCATGATCTTTACCCTGAAAATCAGCAGGTGAGTCCTGAGCTGCAAATGCTACTGCAGCTGCAACCTTATTTTGATATTGCGCCGGCCAGCATTACGCCACTGAAAAGTTTGTTTTACATTTCAGAACAAGGCTTTGCTTATAACGGTCAATCCAAATGGTCTGACTACGTGGTTGAACACCTCGTTCAGTGGTTGCAGCGTTATCAGCGTTCTGAAAACGGTTATGACCGCAACCCGGTTTTTTACAAAGATTTTATCCTTGAACAAGCTGCTATGAGTGTACCGTTTTATGTCAATGAACGTAAAATTGGCCGCTTTGTTTTCGCGTTGGAATTGGCGCCATTGCTGGCGAACCTGGAAAAGAATAACCCTGATCGCTACTTTCTGCTGCTGGACCAGGCGGGCAATGTCATTGCCAGCTCAACGTATATCAACGGTGATAACCTGGAGCAGTATCAATTGCAAATTCAGCGACTGACTGGCATCCCATGGTCGCTGGCGCTGATTGATAAACGCGGCTCGTTATTTTATGCGGGTATTGGTCGGTTTATCTTACACTGGCTAAGCTATGCCGGGGTATTGCTGGCACTGGCCTGGTTACTGGCAAGACGTTATAAACGGAAAATAATGGGTCCGTTGCAGCGCTTATCAACGCATATTGACAGAGTACAGAATGGGCAGGCCGGTGTGCGGCGCGTTCCCGACGGTTGGCAGGATTTATTCGCAAGAGTCAGTCAACTCAAAGCAGACGATAAGCAAGAAACTGATTAAGGACATAAACTTTTTGGATCTTTGACAGCTGACCCGGTGGCAATGGCTCAGTAGCCGACGGATCAACCACCAGATAAACCGTGCCCTGCAACGTGACGGTCAGGTCATCTGGGCCTGAGGGCACTGCCAGCGCCAATAGCGTACGTTCAGGTAAGTATAAAATGGCTAACTGCACGTTCGGTATACTGCTGCGAAGCAGGGTGGCAAGCAATACCGTTTTGCTGGCACTGTCACCCTGATGTTGCCTCAGTACCTGCAGTGGTGGAGCGAAAGTGCCACCGTATTGCCGCTGCTCTGCCGGATGCTCCGGAATAAGCTGAACCCAGGTTAGTAAACCGGTTATCAGCTGCTGCTGATCAGCCGCGCCAAGCTGCCCGACCACGGTTTGCGCTAAACCGGCCATATCGGCCAGGCTTTGCTGAATTATTGCAGGGTGATCAACCGTGATTAACTGCCGGTTGTCGGCAAGCAACAGCAGTTGATAACCCATACGCTCTACATACTGCTGCTGAAATTGCTGACTGAACTGCTGCAGCTTTTGCTGTAACTGCTCTGTCTCGGCCATTGTCGCTTGTGACAATGTTGCCGTAGCCGCATAGTGCACTGTAAAGTTCTGCCAGTCGCCGCCGGGGCCTGGTGTCAGCCGGTAAGGCCCTGCCTGATTCGCCTGAAGTTGCAGTTCACGCCATAACTGTTGCTGCATCCTGTGTGGCACATAGGTCTGTACCATATTACCGTTATGCTGTATGCGGCCAGGGTCGAGCGAAAACTGTAACCGAATATCCTGCTCCAGCGCCTGGAACTGATAACGGAAAATACGCTGATTATTTTCCACACTCTGCTGCATACGCAGGGGTTGCGCTTGCAGCAGCAACGGCAGCAGCAGAAAACATAAATAGCCTGTTCGCAATTAGTCCCGCTTTATTCGTCTGAAAAACACTAAGCATAACCCCAACATTAACACCACGCCAGTGGAGCCAGCGGATACCTCAACGCTGCTGCTGGTCTGGATCCGGTCGCGCTGATAATCTTCCAGAGCCAGGGCATCCAACGCGCTCAGATCGTAACCCGATGCTTCCGCTAATAAATAGCCAGTATTGGCATCGAAGAGCCGGATGGTGAGCAGGTAAAAATTCGTTGGGTAGTGGTGTTCCAAATCCGTTTCTATACCCAGCCAGTCGTTACTACTCTGGCTGAACAATTCAAATACTGAACTGGTGTAATAAATTCTCTCATTGCCATAATCGGGCGTCAGGCTCAGCTCAGCGAACACCTGGCGATAGGCGTAGTCTGTATCCGCATCAAATTCAACATACAGCTGCTGAAAGTAACCGTTATAGTTGTCGTCCCGGGCTAGGCTGATATCAATACTGTGAAACCAGACATCAGACTGAAAGCTCTGGTTAACGGCTGAACCTTGTGCTTTGCTAATTTGCATTGCACCTTGCTGCGCACTTCTTACTTCATTGCTAATGCTGTCTGCCAGGCTTAGTAAGGGGACTAATAGCAATAAACCGGCTGCTGTTTTCAGTAGGGTTTTCATAAGCAGATCTCCTTTATATTTGTTACTATTACAGCCTAATGCGCTGAATTTCAGCTGAACTTGTGAGTAAAGGAAGAGTAAAGAGATGAAGTTGTCACGCCGGATTGACGTGCAGGCAGCAGGCCAGGCGATTACCATACTCGCGGCGGCGATACCGGAACTTCCTAAAGGCCGGCTGAAAGATGCGATGAGTAAAGGCGCAGTGCAATTGCTGACTAAGCCGGCAAAACGGCTGCGTAGATCACAGTATGCATTAAAGGCTGGTCAGGTGCTGCAATTACACTATGATGCCGATATTCTTAGCCGAAGCTGCCCGCCCGCCAGGCTTATTGCCGATTATCGTGGCTATAGTATCTGGTTTAAACCCGCAGGGATGTTGTCACAAGGCAACGAATAGGGCGACCATCTAAGCTTGTTGCGATTTGCAGAACAACATTTTGGTAACCGGCCGGTGTTTCTATTGCACCGGCTCGATCGTGAAGCCAGTGGTTTGGTGCTGGTTGCTCATACCAAAGCCGCGGCAACCGCGTTTGGTAAACTGATTGCTGGCCAGCAGCTGACTAAAACTTATCTTGTTCAGGTAAAGGGCCAGCTGAGTCCTGCCTTACTGGCCGGGGCAGAAATCAGTATGCCACTGGATGGCAAGGCCTGCTTAACCCGGTTTGTGCTGCGTTGTTACGACGCTGCGACCGACACCAGTTGGTTAGAAATTGATTTAATCAGTGGTCGGAAACATCAAATCCGGCGCCATTTCGCAGCAGTCGACCATCCGGTGATGGGCGATCCGCGATATGGCGAGGGTAACAAAAATCAAAGTGGTTTGGCGCTACAGGCAATTGCCATTGCCTTTATGTGTCCGTTGCAGCACCATCAGCGGGCAATCGCGCTTAGCAGCGAGTTACAACTCGCCGGTTTGAGCGGGCTCAGGCAGCAGCGCCCGACTTAAGTTAGCGGGCAGGACTTCATTGTTAAGGGTAAGTGTTAAAGCGCCCAGTTGCAGTGCATTTATCATATCCAGCCTTAGATTACTGCTATGCCATTCACAGGGGCGGGGTTGCTTTGCAGTGAGTTCGAGTTGCCAACTATGCGATGTGTCGTCTGCAATACTCGCCAGTTTCCAGCTGAGCCAGAACGCTTCACGCAGCGCTGTCAGCTCATGCGCCTGCCAACGCGGCCCGAGTAGCTGCGACACCTCAAGTTGTAACCGAACCAGATGGCCTGCTGTGGCCAGAGCGGGTAACGCCTGTTGCAGGTCCGCTTCAAGCTGCCTGGCAAAACAGGCTGCCTCTCTGGGGCTTGATCGGTAGCCAAGCCATAGCACATCACTGTTGATACAGCAGCCGCTAAGCTGTGAAATGTTCAGGTTGCGTAACAATGTCTGTAGCGGCTGACGCAGTGCTTCTTCGCCCAGATCCAGCTTCAGTTGCTGGCTGGCGGGTAGCGCAATAGCCAGTAACTGTAACGGTTGCTTACTGCGGCCGTCATATTGCAGCCGCTCACAAAACCGACTCCAGTTGTGAGACAGTAAAAAGGCCAATTGTACCGATTTAGTCTGGTTATGGCGGCTTCGCTGGCGCCAATGCATCAAGCCACAACCGATAAGCAACACTATTGATAGCGCTAACGCTATTTGCCAGTACCGGAGGGTCTGGCGCAGGCTCTGTTGCTGCATTAGCTGAACTGCTTGGTTGTCGTGCTGAGTATTGCTTTGGTTTAACTGAGTTTTCAGCTCATTAAGTTTTTCTGCGGTCGTTGTTGTCAGCTCGGTAAATTGTAGCTTACTGGCTTGTTGATGTAACAAAAACGCTTGCTGCCAGTCTTGCTGATGTTCCGCCAGTTGCGCCCGCAAGGTGTAATAGCGGGCTTGCAGGTAGTTGGCGGCGCCAGCCATGTCGGGGCTAAGCTCAGCAATAATTTGTTCTGTCTGCTCAAATTGTTGCTGCATCAGGGCTAACTCTGCTAACGCCAGCGCACTTTCCTGCACATACGTCTGAGCGCCTATTTGCCGGAACTGTTGCAATGCCGCGTTGTAATATTTAGCTGCTTGCAAGTTGTCGCCGCGCAACCTGCTGGCGCGGCCCAGACTTTGTTTGACGATAGCGGTGCGCATTACATTTTTAATTTGCTCGCTAATGGTAAGCGCTTCCAGCAAGTATTGTTCGGCCAGTGTTATGCCTTCAGCAGATTCAAGGTGGCTTTCAGCCATATAGACCAGGGTATAGCTGTAACTGGATAAGTCGTTAAGACGTTGATAAAGGTTGGCGGCGTGCTGCATATGCTCCAGCGCCAGAGTATGTTCTTCAATTTTACGATAGGCCATGCCCAGCCGGAAATGAATTGAGGCGCGGGCATCGCTATCATCCAGTGAGTCGGCCAGAACCAGTGCTTGCTTTAAATGCTGATGCGCCTGGCCAAACTGGTTATTTTGCAGTGCCAACCTGCCAAGCATAATCCGGGCAGCCATTTCTTTACGACGATCTTGCAAGCCGAGCGCTAAACTCAGGCTCTGGCTGGCAAACGCTTCTGCCTGAATTAAGTCGCCCAGTTGATTATGGGCCTGAGCAAAATTGGTCAACACTTCGCTGTAGAGTTGTCGCGCGGTAATATCCGTGCTGGTGCGCAATAGAGCGTCCGCTTGCTGTAAATAACTGATGGCATGGCGGGGGTCACGAAATAAAATACCATACACTTTTGCCCGAAGCAGGGCCACGTGCGCTCGCTGCTGATCGCTGTCGGCTAATGTTTCAGCCTGCTCTAAGGCCGCAATGGCGGCATCTTTGTTGCTAGCGCTAAGGTATGCCTGCGCCAGCCCCAGCCAGTCGCCGTAAAGACGTTGTTGCGTGTTGGTCAGTTGCTCGGTAATTACCTGTTCATAATTTTCTGAAGCCAACCGTAAGCGTTCAGCCAGCTCGGTTGCCAGGGCCTTTTCACTGAATAACAGGCTGCCAGCTAACACAGAGCACAGCAGCAAAGCACTGCAAATTCGCATATTTTAGGATCAACTTATTTTTTGCAGCCAGTGTAGCCCGAAAGTAGCGGCCAGGCTATAGCTGACGCAGCGAGTGGCCTGCCAAAAATGCGGCGATGTTATCACGCAGCTGTCCGCTCATTCTGCGGCGCGCTTCAGGGGTTGCCCAGCCAATGTGAGGGGTAATTAACAAATTTGGTCTGGCGTGTTGTAACAGTATGTGGCTGGCCGCAGGAGGTTCAGTGCTCAGGACGTCAAGACCCGCTGAGAGCCTGCCGGTTTTCAGCTCATTTAACAAGGCGGCTTCGTCTATTAAGTCGCCGCGAGCTGTGTTGATAACCATGGCCCCATTTGGCAGCAGGGCCAGCGTTTCACGGTTAAGGAGGTGTAAGGTGTCTTTATTAAGGGGACAATGTAACGACAGTACATCTGCCTGGCGCAGTGCCTCATCAAAGCTAACTCTGCCTTCACGGCACTCTCGTGCGCCTGCATGTTCGCTAATCAGCACCCGCATGCCAAAAGCGGCGGCAAGCCCGGCGGTTGCCTGCCCCAGGGCGCCATAGCCAACTACAACAAAACATTTGCCATCAAGCTCGGTCAGCGGGTGACTATGCAAGCAAAAATGTGAGCTCTGGCTCCACTCACCCCTGGCCAGAGTTTGCTGATAATTGCTTATTTGATTGGTTAGCCCCAGTAATAGCGCTATGGCATGCTGGGGCACTGTGGTATTGGCGTAGCCTCTGACATGACATACTTTTATGCCCAGCTGTGCGGCAGCGCTAAGGTCGATATTGTTAACTCCGGTAGCCGCAACACAAATAAGCTTTAGCTGGGGTAGCGCCTGCAATATGCTCTGGTTTAAGACTACCTTGTTAACAATGGCAATATCTGCGTCTGCCAGACGCTCTGCCACCTGTTGCGGTGCGGTGCTGTCGAAACATTGTAGCTGACACTTTGGTAACTGCAACACACTTAAATCGGTATCGCCCATCGAGCCGGCATCCAGAAATACAATATGTGTCATGCAAACCTCTAATCATTTGGTTATCATACGCACTGGTATGAGGGAGGGGTTATGTTTCCTGTAAAATTTCAAGCTGGGATTTTTGCGTTTATTATGTCCGGATTTATGGCGTTCCTGATGTCAGGCATTCTGACATTTATTAATCTGGGATGGTTTAGTGGTTTTGTCGGTGCCTGGATGCATGCCTACATGTACGCTCATGCCTGCGCATTTCCATTGGTATTTTTATTTGCGCCAATAAGCCGGCAGCTTACCGCCTTACTGGTAAAATCACCTGGGATCAGCGGTAACTGATATCTTTATACATGGGTGCCAGCAATGCCAGCAACGCGTTCTGATCTGCGATGCTAACTTGCTGACGTTGCATCACTTTTATCAAGCCTTCGACCAGCGCATCATAATCTGCCAGGCTAATGTTAAAGCCAGTGTGGCTTTCCTGCATGGTGCTGCCACTGTACTGACAAGGGCCACCGCTCAGATCGCATAACTGCTCCGCCAGCATCGCCCTAAAGCGGCTAATGTCCGTGTCGGCGAAATGATGGACAATTCTGTCATCGTGCTCAATTTCGAATAATAAACCGTCAACAATAGCGTTGATACCCTCGTCCGCACCGAGGCGCTGATATAATACTGGCTGAGGTGCTGTGCTGCAGCCAAGCAGCAGGACCAGGCAAAGACTAACCAACGTAACTGTTTTTACCATGTTGCCTCCAGCGCCAGATAGTAACCTGTTTGCGAACCCTGGCCGGCAATGTGGCCAAGGTCAACATAAGCACCGGTAACACTGACATTTTTATTGATAAACCAGGCGACAAAAATATCGCGCCAGTGCTGTTCTGCGGCAAAAGCCAGTTTATCCGGTTTTTGTTTGTACTCCATGCCAATGGCCAGATTGTAATTCAGTAGCACCGCGGCTGAACCTTCAAACAGAAACTCATAATGGTTGTCGGTAGCGCTACCAAAACCGAGCAGGCCGGTCTGGTTCGCTTTGGTGGCACGCAGGGTGCCGTTTAACAGCAGATTTCGGCCCGCTACCTGATGAAACAGCACCTTGCTGGCGGCCAGGTAAAAGTCTGTGCCGCTGGCACTGGTGGCCCCGACTGCGGCTGGCAGAGCGAAATCCAGGTTTCGTTTGTGCTGAATACCCAGGCTGATTTGCGGCATGGCGGTGTACAGTAATTCGCCAGCCAAGTGGTATTTTACTGAAAATATATCCTGTGACAGACTGCCGCCAATCGATTCCAGGGCAAACCGCTGACGGGCATAAGAAAACTCCCAGCGATTATCCAGGCTCAAGGCAATACCCGCGCTGTTCAGACTGAAATCGTTGACCCCAACCCTGCCGCCAAAGGCCGTTACTCCCCACTCATCACTGCTGGCGTAGCCGTTGATTACTGCCCACGGCACAATGCCACCGCCGGCGTTACCCTCAATAGTGGTTACCCCGCCAGTAGCAATAATTTTGCTGCCAGCGACAGCAATAGCTGGCCAGCAGCACAGCATAAATAAGATTAACCGATAGCTCATTCAGTTACCTCTGTAGGGGAGGTGGTGGTAGCAGCAAAGTGAGTAAGCCACTGGCTGAAATCAGCAGTTGCAAGGGGTTTGCTGAAAAAATAACCCTGTACTGTGTCGCAACCGGCATCGTGCAGAAAGCTCAAACCTGCCTGGTTTTCAAGCCCTTCTGCAGTCACTTTGAAACCCAGACCATGCGCCAGTTTCACCGTGGCATTAACAATTAAGGCGTCATTGGTATTTGTTTCTATATCTTTAACAAAGGCGCGGTCAATCTTAATTTCGTTTACCGGCAGTTGTTTTAAGTACGCCAGCGATGACTGGCCGGTGCCAAAATCATCAATGGCCAGATTAATCGCCATCTCCTTTAACTTGTTTAAGTTAGCAATGACTTTGCTGGTATCCTGCATCACGGCGCTTTCTGTTACTTCGAGCGCGAGCGCGCTTGCAGGCACGTGATATTGCTCAAGCAAGCCACGTATTTGCTCCGGCAGGTTCTGATCCAGCAAATCGGCTGCAGAAAGGTTCACCGCTACCCGGAGCGTGGGATAATCCTGCTGCCAGCTCGCCAGCTGCTTAACAACAGTTTGCAGCATCCATTGGGTTATCAGACTGATATTGCCCGAATGCTCAGCGGTGGCAATAAATTCAACGGGGGAAATAAACCCTAATTGCGGGTGCTGCCAGCGGATTAATGCCTCAGCACTGTGACACTGCCGCGATGCCAACTCTACTTTTGGCTGATACACCACGTATAACTGGCCACTCGACAGCGCGGAAGGTAAATCGCGAATAATGGTAAGCTCACGCTGATGGGTTTCGTCCTGACCACTTTGATAAAAAGCAATACCACCACCCGCCTGGCTGGCATTTTCCTGAGCTAAATCGACCCGGCGCAACGCTTCACTGGCTGAACCCTGGCCCGGTTGAAAGGGGTAAATACCAATCGCAATTTTTAAATTAATTAACGAGTCCTGAATATTATAAGCAGGCTGCAGGCTGTTATATAAATCGACTAACTGCTGCTCCGTCAGGCTCTTTTCAAACAACATCAGAAACTCATCACCATTTAATCGTGCACAAAAGGCTGGTGCTGGCTGGTGATGTCCTAAACGCCGCGCCAGCAGCTGCAGCAAAATATCGCCATTCGCCAGCCCCAGGGTATCGTTTATATGTTTAAACTGAATAATATTAAGTTGCAATAAGGTACCCTGGCGGGACTGCAGAATGTCAGGCAGACGTTGCTCTACGGCATGGCGGTTTAATAGTCCGGTCAGGGCGTCGTGTTCGGCTTGCTGGCGCAGCTGTAATTCCCTGGCAGCAATGCTGTGCTGCATGCTGACCAGTGTGCTGGTTAATACACCAATCTCATCCTGACTGATCGCCGGTGCCACTGTTGTCTTGCCCTGACCGATAGCCTTGGCAAATGCGCTTAACTGACTCAGCGGCTTACTGATACTTCGGGCAAATAAAAATGCGGCAATCAAACCGAGAAGCAAACCAAATGCAAAAATTTCTACCAGTTGCTGGCGCAACTGCTGATAGCTGGCTAACCAGCGGTCATCGGCCATGTGCAACAGGGCCCAAAGCCGCTGTTCGTCATCCAGCGCTTTACCACGGGTAATAAAACTAAAATCGGCCGCAAATTGCGTGGCATCGGCTGCCTGCATAATCTCTGTCAATTTGCCGGATAACTGTTGTTGAGAGGGTGCTGATAGTGTGCTGGTCAGTGTCGGGTTGGCATTATCATCTAATTGAATAAAGCTGATCTCTAAGCCGGTAATGCCTTTAATTTGTTCCGCCAGCGGCACATCAATTAGAAAGCCCATTCCAACCCAGGCGATAACCACGGGGGCTCGCACCGGCACCAGAACCATTTGGAAAGCCTGACCATCAATCAACAGTATCTCGGTCACGGCACTGCTGCCAAGAGTAACGGGGCGTAACTGCGCTATATCAATTGCATCCAGGCTGGCACTGCTGGCCAGTAATTCGCCCCGGGGGTTTAATAATAAGGCAAGTTGTGCGTTTATCCGGCTGCCATGGTTTTGCAGAACGGAGTCAATAGTGGCTTGTTCTGCAGTAGCAATTGCCTGGCGAAAACCAAAGTCGGCAGCCAGTAAACTGACGCTGTTGCTAAGCTGGGCAGCACGGTTATCCAGTGCTTGCTGAAAAACCTTGCTGGCAACTTCCAGCGACAATTCCGCCTGCTGTATTGAACTGGCCCGCATCGATTTCAGCGTGGCGTAACCGGTAACCAGCATCAGAACACTGAGCAAAATCACCAGTAAACTAATCCATTTGCTGCGCAGCGATTTAAACATAGAGAATTTACCTGGTGCCAAAGCCACGTTGTGGCGCCTGAGGCTTTTGCTGTGTCAGGTCAATAGCAAGCACGACAGAAGCGGCTTGCTCCGGCATTAGCACTTTCAATGTGCTGGGCTGTTGCTCTGCCAGTTGCCATGGATGCCAGACATACAGTTGATACTCGCCAGGAGCAATATCTGGCCAGTGTAGCTGGCCCGCTTCGTTGCTGACGGCCACCAGATCACTTTCACTAATATAAATATATGCCTGCATATAGTCATGAATATTGCAGCCGAGCGCGACAATGCCAGGCGTATCAAAAGTAATCGGCTTTTCCGGTTTGTCAGCATATAACTTAATTTCAAATTGTTTGGCTGGCGAAAAAGAGTAAACATGATGGCGGGTTTTATCCAGATTAGGAAACTCCACAATGCTGCCCGCCGGCACTGCGCTAACAAAAGGAACAAAGGTTAATTGCTGCTGCGCAACCTGGATCCGCTGTGGCGCAATTTGCGCACTACTTTGCGAGCGCAGCTCAACCACGGCGTCGGCCAGCGGCTGTTGCTGCTGGTTACTAATGCTAATCGTTAAACTGGCCGCGCTAAGCTGGCTGGAGAATAGCGACAAAGCGACAATAAGTCCGCTGGCGATTAAAGCTAACTTCATAATACCCGCACGCTTTTTAAAGGTTGTGAATAACCATAGCAAGGTCTGGGCTTAGCGACAATTAGAATCGTCATTAGCCACCGATATAGTTAAACAGGTGATAAAGCATCAACAACCGCTTACATATTTACTAACAATTTGTGGTTAGCTGGTTAAAGTGCAGCGGTGTTAGATTAGGGCAGAGCGAGTAAGAAGTGAGCAGGTTATGCAGTTAAGTGTTAGCACGATCAGTAAAGACTATGGCGACATCGCCGCAGTGCGTAAGGTCAGTTTCCAGATAAATTCCGGTGATATTTTTGCCTTGCTGGGTCCTAATGGCGCCGGTAAGTCTTCTATTATCCGCATGTTGGTTGGCATGACCCGGCCCGACAGTGGCACTATTCAGGTCAGTCATCAAAACGAGGTCTACGACCACGTACCGCGCCGCTTGCTCGGTTATTTACCGGAAGACCGTGGTTTGTATCCGGATAAAAGTATCGAGAAGAACCTGTTGTACCTGGCGCAGTTGCATGGCCTGAGCAAACAAAAAGCCCTGCAGGAAATGGCCCACTGGCTGGAGGTGTTCGACCTGTCAGATCGTCGTGACGAAGAGTTAAAGCAGTTGTCCAAGGGCAATCAGCAAAAAGTGCAGCTGATTGCTGCTGTACTGCATCAGCCGGCGCTGGTCATTCTGGACGAGCCGTTCTCCGGCCTTGATCCGATTAATCAGGAAAAAGTGGTGGGCTTTCTTAAAGCGTTAAAATCCCGCGGCATGACGGTGATTTTAAGTGCGCACCAGATGGCGATGGTAGAAAAGCTGGCTGATCATATGTTGCTGATGGCCAGAGGCTCGGTGATTCTGGCTGGCACCCTGGCGGATATTCAGCAACAGGCTGGGCCGCAGCGCCAGATTGCGATCAGCTGTACAGATGCCGTTGAGGTTGAACAATTACAACAGTGGCTGCCAGGGCTGACTATCGAAGGGCTGAGCGCGAACAAGTTTTTGTTGACGCTAACCGCAGAACAGAGTGTATCTGCCACCTTAAAACGGCTGGTCAACGAGTTAGAGCTGACTCAGGTAGAAATGCAAACCGCAGACTTGCATCAATTGTATTTAATGGCGATGGCGCAGCATCAGCAGAGGGATCCGGCATGATTTCAAAACAAAGTGTCATTGTTGCCAAATGGGAGATTTTGCGGTTTTTCAAATGGAAGCAACAGTTAATCTCTTACCTACTTATGATGGCAGTAATGGCTGCCGTGGCCTTGTGGAGCTACTTTACCGACGAAAGCCGGAAGGTATACCGGATAGCGGTGCCGGCAGAGTTCAGTATCAGTAATAGCGAACAGTTCCAGTTTCAAAGGCCCACCATTGACTTTGAAGCGCAGTTGGCGCAGCTACAAGCCGATGAGCGCTGGCACGCTGTTGTTACGGTTAATACTACAGATACGGCAGCGCATAAGGTTGAGCTGCATACCCTTGCCGCCAAAAAATGGCAGCAACAACTTGAAACCGAACTTAGTAATTATTTTCGCCAGCAATATGCGACCGAGTTGCAGTTAACCCCGGCACAACTAGAAATGCTGCAGCAACCGGTAAGTGTTGAGTACACTTATCTGGATGAGAACTTTAAAGGCAAAGATACCCCGGAAAAGATGATCGCTCTTGGGGTGCTTATTTTGTTGTTTATTGGCCTAAGCACTGCGTTTGGCCAGGTACTTTTGAGCATTACCGGAGAAAAACAACAACGGGTAACCGAACAGCTTTACGCCATTGTCACCCCACAGCAGTGGATGGATGGCAAAGTGCTGGGCCATAGCTTAAGTGCAATGAAGGCAATGGTGACGTCGGCACTGGTGATGTTATTGGTGTTTATTGTGGTCAGCGTGGTAGTAAGGGACGATGGCATTAACCTGAGTTGGCTAAATTGGGCTGTCCTGGCGTGGTTAGTACCTTTTGCATTGCTGGGAGTGTTGCTAAGCGCCTGTTTTATGGGGGCCATTGCTGCCTCAATTGACGACCCAAACACCAGTGGTAAGGGCGCGGTTATGATGATCACCTGGCTGCCAATGCTGTTTACCTATCTGGTGATAGACAGCCCGACCGGTAGCGCGATGACCATTTTAAGCTGGCTACCGCTAACCTCATTTGCCGCGATGCCAGTAAAAATGGCGATGGTTGACTTACCCTGGTGGCAACCTGCGTTGTCGTTGTTGTTATTAGTGGCTGCAGTAGGGTGGATGCGCCGGGTAGCCGGTCGGATCTTTCTGCGTGGCATGCAAATGTACGGCAAAGAACCGAGCTGGGGCCAGATCGTCGGCTGGGCACTCAGCAACAAGACTGATTAAAGGCAGCGGTTGAACCAATCGACCTTATCTCTGCCTAAAGCGGCAGCAGCGCTGATACCTGATTTTATGTGATGCGCGGTGCTTGCTTCAGCTTACTAGCGGCGACAGCACTTGCGTTTTGCTTTATCATAGCGCCAGTTTTATTGGAGTGGTTATGTTTAATTCTTCTTTTCGTCAGCAGGCTGCGGCCTGGCAGCAGCAATTTGCGCACCGTCAACGTGGTAACGTGCTGCAGCGCATACTTGCCTGGATAGTGCTTGGGATCATGCTGGTGGTCGCCGCCGCTATTTTATTGTTTATGCTGCTGCTCAGCTGGTTGGTTATTCCGATTGTTGTATATCGTTACCGCAAAAAAATGCGGCGTTTTACCGAGGCAGCCCGGCAGCATGCTGAACAACAGCAACAACAGGACGGTCAGCGGCATAACCACTTTGACCGTGCAAGCCGTGACAGTCGGGTAATCGAAGGCGAAGTACTGAATAAAGACGAGAGGTAAGTGCAGGGCAGGCGGGGTTGACACCCCGGACCAGCAGGCCACCAGGTCAGTTAGGTGGCTGTATTGCCAATTTACTTTGAATGTAATCGCTGTGGCGGATAAATAACAAATCAGCAATTTTCCGCAACATTGCTTCCTCATGAGGGTCCAACTCACCATCTGCAAATACCACTTTCCACATTTGGTCCAATAGTGCCAGTCGGTCTTTATAAGGCAAATCCTTTAACTTCGTGGTAAAACCGTGCAGACAAGTCGCATCGCCCGCCTGAGCCAGCGCCGCGGCAAACACCGGTTCGGCTTTGTCAGCTGTTAAGTCAAACTCTTGTTGCAGATACTGCATAACAACATCATGTTCCTGTTGCTCTGAGCTGAAATCGGCATGTGACAATTGCAGCATCAGCACCACAGCAAGATATTGCTGCTCAGTCAGTCCGGCTTCACGCCACTGGTTATGGGTGTTACCACTGCCTTGCCAGTCTGAATTCGATTTTTCCAGCAGATTTTTAAACAAATTAAACATAGATACTCCATCTTGACGGCATGCGTCGCTTGATTTGGATAAGACGCAGCCCCATTCAAACAGTTCAGCGCGTTTTAACAGTTAATGCAAGTACAGGTTAAGGATACCAAAATTTGCCAACCCTGATCGTAATACTGCTTGGCGGCGTGATTATTGCCTTTGTTCTGGGGCAGGAACCGTGGCGGCGCTATCAACGCAACAAAATACAGGCCAGGCCTTTTCCGCAGCAGTGGCGCGCTGTCCTAAAGCAGCGTATGCCTTACTTTAGGGCGTTGCCAGCCGACTTGCAGCTGCAACTTAAAAAACATATTCAGGTTTTTATCGCCGAGAAAAAGTTTATTGGCTGCGAAGGCGTTACAGTTACCGACGAAATGCGGGTCACTATTGCTGCACAGGCGTGCTTATTACTGTTAAACCGGCCCGATTACTATTATCCCAAATTGCGGCAGATTTTAATTTATCCGGCAGCGTTTATCGTGCGGGGGGCGTCGCCAGATGCCGCCGGGGTAGTGCGTGAGCAGCGCCGGGTGCTCAGTGGCGAATCGTGGGGCCAGGGCAAAGTGGTGCTAAGCTGGCAGGATGCCAAAGAAGGGGCGGCTACGCCTGACGATGGTCGCAATGTGGTTATCCATGAGTTTGCCCATCAGCTGGATCAGGAAAAAGGTCTTGCCACCGGCGCGCCACTGCTTAGCCGCAGCAGTGATTATCAGCAGTGGTCAAGTGTGATGCAGCAAGCGTTTGCCCAACTACAACTCGACACGGCCAGTGGCATTCGCGGTTTGCTGGATGGCTACGGTGCCACTAACCCGGCTGAATTTTTTGCCGTTATCTCCGAAGTATTCTTCGAGCAGCCTGAGCAATTACAACAGCATTATCCGGCTTTATATCAGCAATTAAGCCAGTTTTACCGGCTTAACCCGCTAAGTTGGCACTAAAAAGTGATCTAAGGCCAGCTTTACGCCATACTCTTTAGCTTAACAAGCGCACGTCTTATTTAGCAAAGGATGCCTTATGCGAAGTTGGATACTTGCCGCCGTATTTACCGCTGCACTTGCTACGTTAATGCTGCCAATACAGGTTAGCGCGCAGCAACCCGCTGAAAATCAACCCAGGCAAGCTGCACCAGTAAGTGTGGTCACCCCTGAGCAACAAAACATTGGTCAGCAACTTACTCTTAGTGGCACCCTTACTGCACGTCAGCATGCCAGGTTATCAGCCCGTACGGACGGACTGGTTGCCAGCGTAGTGGTAGATGCCGGCGATGAAGTCAATGCAGGCCAGATATTACTGGAGCTGGACCCGGCTTTGGCCAGGCAGCAACTGCAGCAGCTGCAGGCGGCCAGCAGGGTTACTGCCACTGAGCTGGCGGAAAGTGCCCGCCTGGTCAGTGAAGCCGAACAATTGTCCGCCAAACAGTTATTTCCGCAAACCGAGCTGGCCTTGCGCCAGGCGACCCAGGCCCGTGCAGAAGCGTTGCATCAGCAGGCGCTGGCGGCACTTGCCCGCCAACAGGAGATAGTGGCGCGCCATACCCTGATTGCGCCGTTTGCCGGTGTTATTGCCAGCCGGCAGACCGACGCCGGGGAGTGGGTTAACCTTGGCACACAAGTGTTAGAGCTGGTGGCGCTAAGCCCGCTGTATTTAGACGTGCAAATGCCACAGGAGTACTTTCAAACCCTGACTCAGTTACAGCAGGTAACGGTGCGCAGCGATATGCAGCCAGAGCAAGAGCTTCGCGCTGATATCCTCGCCAGGGTGCCGGTAATTGATGCCGATGCCCGCAGTTTTCTGGTACGGCTGCAGCTACAGCAACCTGAGGCAGACTGGCAGCTGTTGCCAGGTACGTCAGCCAGCGCCACCTTTAATATGGCCAGCCAGGGCAGCAACAATGTTATCGTGCCCGCCGATGCTGTGCTGCGCCATCCTGATGGCAGCTTTAGTGTGTTTATCGTTAAAGACAACACCGCGTACCGGCGATTGGTGAAACTGGGCCGACGTAGTGGCCAGGGTATTGAAGTCAGCGATGGCCTGGCTACAGGCGAGCAAGTTGTGACTCGGGGTAATGAGAGCTTACGCGATGGCCAGCGGGTTAGCATTGTTCCAAGCCAATAATAGCGCCAAAAGCAACAATAGCATCCAAAGCAACCACAGCTTCCGGAGCAGAACTCACCTTCAGCAGGTAAAGTAAGGAGCAACTATGCTGGCAGCAGGTATTCGTCACGGCACTATTCTGGCCGTCGTGGTACTGATCATCGCGGTGCTGGGTATTGCCGCCGCCATGCGGATACCGGTGCAAATGATCCCTGATCTTGAAGTGCGGACCATAAGTGTGGTGACCGGCTGGCCAGGCGCTACCCCACAGGATGTCGAAAAAGAAATTCTGATTGAACAAGAACGCTACCTGCGCAATTTACCCAACCTGAAACGGATGATTTCGCTGGCCGAAACCGGCTCAGCCACCATTGAATTAGAGTTTCCGTTTGGGGTAGATATTAACGAAGCGCTAATTCAGGTCAGCAATGCGCTGAGTCAGGTTAATGCGTATCCGGAAAATGTCGATCAGCCGCGGCTGTTTAGCAGCTCTTTTTCCAGCAATGCCTTTATGTATTTCAGGTTAATGCCGCTAGCCGGTAACCCGTTGGGGCTGGATATGGATATGGTGCGGGACTACGCCGAAGATTACGTGCGCCCCCGGATGGAGCGGGTGGCTGGGGTATCAGAAATTGGGGTAAGTGGCGGTGCGGCGCGTCAGGTGCAAATTCTGGTTGACCCGGCAAGGCTGGCGCAGCGCGGTGTTAGTATGACTGATGTGCGCCAGGCCATACGTAATCGTAATACTGATGCTTCGGCCGGTGATATTGACAGCGGTAAGCGCCGCTATTTGTTGCGAATGGTCGGCCGGTTTGCTGATTTGAGCGAACTGGAAAACCTGATCATTTTGCAGCGCGGTGACAGTCAGGTTTTGCTAAAAGACATTGCCGAAATAAAACTGGACCACTTTGAAGTTAGGGATTTATCGTATTCAGACGGTGAACGTACCCTCAGTTTGTCGGTAAGGCGGGAAAGTGGCTCTAATGTAATCGATATTAAAAATGCCATGCTGCCGGAAGTTGAACAGATAAATAAAGACATGCTCGAAGCCAATGGCCTGCAGTTAAAACTGGTCAGTGATGATGTGCGCTATGTGCAAAGCTCTATTCGCAATGTCTGGACCAACCTGGGGTTAGGCGCCGTGCTGGCAACCCTGGTGATGTATTTATTTCTGCGATCAAAGCGCGCGACCCTGGTAGCCGTTATCGGAGTGCCCATTTGTACCATTGCCGCGTTTTTAGGCTTATTGCTGTTTAACCGCACCATTAACGTTATTTCACTGGCGGGTATTGCCTTTGCCATCGGTATGACAGTCGATAACACCATCGTGGTGCTGGAAAGCATTGAACAAGCCAGGCGTAGTGGCAAGAAAAGGCTGGAAGCGGCCATTAGCGGGGTGCAGGACGTCTGGCCGGCGGTGCTGGCGTCGACAATGACCACGGTATTGGTGTTTGCGCCTATTTTATTTGTGGAGCAGGAAGCGGGCCAGCTGTATTCCGATATCGCTATTGCTATCGCCTCAGCCATTATTGCCTCAATGCTGGTGGCAGTTTTTGTGGTACCTGCTGCCATTGCCAGACTGGGTTTTGGTTCGGGCTCGGCGTTAACGGCGCAGCAAAACGACCAAGACCAGAGCAGCCCGTTGTTGCGAGGCATTGGCAAGCTTATCAGTAGCAGCAAAAGCCGTTTACTGACATTAGCCATTACCCTGACTTTAACCGTGGGCGCCGGCTGGATATTATTGCCACCTGCCGAGTATTTGCCAGAAGGGGAGGAGCCCAAGGCGTTTTCGCAGATGATTGCACCGCCGGGTTATAATTTATCAGAAATGACCCTGATCGCTGATGAAATCAGGGACATTTTAAATGCTGCGGTCAATGCCGACCCGGAACTATTCTTACAGGGCGAAGCGGTGATACCGTCACTACAATATTACTCGCTTAGCGTGTCGGTTGGGCGAATTTGGGTGTTAAGTGAGCCTACCCGGGATGAAGATATCGACGCCATGATGAATGGCTTAACCACATTGTTCCGCCAGTATCCGGGTATGCGCGCGTTCTCCGCCCGCGGCTCAATTATCTCCAGTAATGACGGCGGTACCCGTGCCGTAGCGCTGGATATTTCCGGACCCGAGCTGGCTAACTTATATCGCACCGCAGAAGCGGCGTATCTGGCCGCCGGGGAGGTGTTCGACAACCCACAGCTTAACTCAGATCCGTCATCGTTATCGCTTGATCAACCGCTTATTGAGATCCGACCGCGCTGGAACCGGCTGGCCGAGCTTGGCTTTAACGCTAACGATTTTGGCTTTGCTGTGGCGGCGCTCAGTGACGGTGCTTTTGTAGATGATTTTTTTATGCTGGATGACAAGGTCGATATTTTCCTGTTCAGCGGCGCGGGCACCAAGCAGTCGTTGCAACAACTGGCTCAGGCCCCGATTTTAACCCCACAGGGTGCTGTATTGCCGTTAAACGCACTGGCCGATTTGGTTGAGGTAGCAGATAGTGCCAGCTTACGTCGGGTAGATGGCAGACGCACGGTCACCCTGTATATTATTCCGCCCAGAGACGTCGCACTGGAAACGGCGGTAGCCCGGGTACAGGACGAGCTGGTACCGCAGCTGCAGCGAAATGGCGACATTGCCTCAGGTGTAAACCTGAGCATTTCAGGTGCCGCCGATCAGTTAGATGCCACTAAAGCGGCGTTGGGAGGCAACTTTGCCATCGCCCTGCTGCTGATTTATTTATTATTGGTGGCAATATTTACCCATTGGGGCTATCCGTTGTTTATTTTGGCAACAGTGCCACTTGGCCTGGCGGGCGGCTTAGTGGGTTTAGCTATTATTAATGGCCTGGGCGATCTGCTGAACATGCTGGGCCTGCCCGGCATCAATCAGCCGTTTGATATGATCACCATGCTGGGCTTTTTAATCTTGCTGGGTACCGTAGTCAACAACCCGATTTTAATTGTGGATCAAAGCCGCAAGAATTTGCAGCAAGCAGATTGCAATGTTATTGAAGCCGTTATTGCCGCAGTGGCTGTCCGCTTGCGGCCGATATTAATGTCCACCACCACCACCATTTTCGGTCTGGCGCCGCTGGTATTTATTCCGGGCGCCGGCACGGAGCTGTATCGGGGGGTGGGCATTATCGTGTTAACCGGCTTATTGTGCTCAACCATTATTGCCCTGACGTTTTTACCGGCGTTACTGGTGACGGTAATGCAGTGGCAGCAACGCCGGCGCGCGAATGCCTGACTAAACAATAAAAAATGCTTAGGACATAAAGAAATGCTTAATCAGCATCGCGCCCAGCATTACCGCCATTAGCGGATAAACCCAGCGCGAGTATTTGCTTAAATCCTGCTCTTCGGTTTTTTTGCCGAATTTTTCCAGTAAGGTAACCAGCACAAACAGGCTGATAAATAATATAACCAGAATGGTCAATAAGTTACCCATATTAATTTATCCTCGGTTGCGGGTTCTGTTAATGGCAGCAGCTTACCATTGGCAATCAGTATTGGCCAATATCCGTTGTAACTTGCTAGAGTAGCGGTAACTTTCAGACACGAGTAAAACAATGGCGCAACCCGAACTGGACAGTGGTTATTATCTGCAGCATTTTAATGAGCTGTTGCAGTTTGTCACTGTGCATTATCAGCCGGTATTAACCACGGCAAGCCAGGCGTTCATCAGCGATTTTACCGCCCTTAGTGAAAGCTGCCAGCAACTTCTGGTGCGTATGCTAAACCGCAAGGGCCTGGTATTTAGTGATGCCGATTTGCAATACCCTGAAATTGGCCCAACCGGGCCGGTGCTGGACGAGTTGGCTGCTGTAGGCTTTATCGCGCCGCTAACTACAGATGATTTAACTGATTTCTGGCTGCGGCTAACCAAAGACACCTTGTGGCAATTAGTGCAACTGGCTAAAAGCCAGTTTTCAGCGGCAGATTGGAAAGCGCAGGTGGCCGATTTAGCCATTAAAAAAAGCCAGACTAAACCGCTGTTACTGGGCGCGGCGTTAAAACTGCCGGTTAACTGGCTGCAAATCATTCAAATACTGCCACAGCGTTATGTTGCGCTGAAACGTCAGGATGCGCTGAACTATTTGTACTTTTTATATTTCGGCCGTATCGAGGCCAATTTATCGGTCTTTACTCTGCGTGATTTAGGGATCCGGCAAAGCGGTCAGTTTAAGCAACAGTTTCAGCCACGCTTTACCGAAGCCAGTCAGGCACAGCTGGCGTATCAGCTGGCCAAAGCCAGGCCGGCAATAGCAGAGCTTAGCAAGCAGTTAAAAAAGCATCCACAGACCGCAAAAACTGAACTGCAAGACTGGTTTGACGAAGTAAATGCCTGGCCTGCTGCTGAAAACGGCGATGCAGATGAAGCCTTACAGTTAAAGTGCAGCGAGCTGTGTTATCAGCTGGGCAAACTGGCTGAGCAGGCAAAGTTGCTTGAACTGGCAATGGGCTTTTATCAATTAAGCAGCGGCTTTCCGGCCAGTGAACGGCTGGTAAGGTTGCTGGTGCAACAACAACAAACCGACCAGGCGCAAGTGCTGTTGCAGCAATTACTGGCCGATCCCAGCTGTGATGAAGAATGGCTGTTTGCCGATGATTTTTACCGGCGTAAGTTTAACCCTGATGGTGGCGGGCAGCGCAGCCGGCTGACTGAATTGCTGTACAATGCGCCACTGGTCGGTATTGATGAGCTCTATCTGGGCAAAGCCGAGCAGGGCTTAATGGCCCATTATGCCGCGCAAGGCTATAGGGTATTTCACTGCGAGAATAACCTGTGGTTGGCGCTATTTGGCCTGTGGTTCTGGCACGAGCTGTTTGAGCACGAGGACAGTGCGCTGCATAACCCGTTTGAGCGCAGGCCCCGCAACCTGAGCAGCGGCGGCTTTTATCAGCAGTTTAAAACCGATATAGAGCACAAGCTTAGCCAGCTGGCCGCACCCGGCGCTGCCAGCCAGCTACTTACCGCATTAACGGCGCACTACGGCAAAGCCAATAGCCTGTTTTATTGGCACAGTGACTTAGCAGAGCAGCTATTACCGTTAATAACTTACTGTGGCTCCGCAAAAGATGGCACGAGTAGCTTGGTACCCATACTGCGCGCCATGGCGCAGGATTTTAAGCGCCAGCGCAGTGGTTACCCCGATTTACTGCTGATTAAAGATCAGCAGCTTCAGTTTATTGAAGTAAAAGCGCCCGGCGATAAAATACAGCGCCATCAGCTGGCCAGGCTTTTAGCCTTGCAACAGGCCGGTTTTAACGCCCGCATTGAAAAGCTGCAGTGGATTATCGACCCCAACCGCATTTATGTGGTGCTGGATGTCGAAACCACCGGCGGCAAAGCAGGCTCAGATCGGGTTATTGAAATAGGCGCAGTCAAAGTGCAGGCCGGTGAAGTGCTCGATACCTTCAGCACCTTAATTAACCCGCAGCGTTATATCCCGTCGTTTATTACCCGGCTAACCGGCATTAACAGCGCCATGGTAAGTAACGCACCAACATTTGCTGATATTGCAGCGAAATTAAGCGATTTTCTGCAAGGTGCGGTATTTGTCGCCCATAATGCCAAATTCGATTACGGCTTTATCCGCGCCGAATTCACCCGGCTACAAATGCCGCTCGATATGCCGCAGCTGTGCACGGTAGTCAATATGCGCCGCTACTATCCGGGCCTGCAATCGTACAGTTTAGGCAAGCTATGCACCGAGTTTGACATCAACCTCACCAACCATCACCGCGCGCTGGACGATGCCACCGCGACGGTCGAATTGTTAAAGATGATTAATGCCAGGCGTTAAATTTAGCGTTGCTTATTTTTTCTTGCAATGATGCAAATTGATAACTAATATTCACCCTTATTTAACAATTTATTTCAAGGATGAATAATGACCATAGAAATCTGCATTACCACCAATCCGGTTACCAGAGAGTTTATTCCTTGTCCGGCTGGTCATACTTTAGATGAGCAGTCAGTACCTGCAGCACCTTTGCTACCCGCTGGTACGCCTTACATTACTAAGGCTGCCAATGATGCCGGTAACGATTCAGATGCTTTACATTTTCTGGAAATGTTAAAACAAATGCCTGCTAGCGATCGCAGAAATATCGCCCGGCTCAATAAAGATTTTGGCACCGAAGTGGTTGATGCCCTGGCCGAGTTTTATCAGTTACAGTTAAAGCCCGCTTTGCAATCGGTAAATAGTTTTACTCAAAATACCGCGATACCCTATGTGAAAAAGGAAATACCGGGATTCGCTGGTGCAGCTGCTACGGCACTCGACTCACGTTTGAAAGGCTTTCCTTTATATATCAAGGATTATCAGCAGGCGTTAGAACAATACCGTGCGGCCTACATCAATAAAGTAAAAGCAGCAGAAAAACGGGCATTGGCAAAAAAGGTTGCGGTGGCTCAGGCAGAGGTGAACAGGCATTTTCAGGGCGAGATTAAGCGTATTATAGCCACTAATGATGCCAAAACCGGCAATCGGGGCACGGTGTGGAGTAATCCGGAGCGAGCAATGGGTTTAGCGCGTGGAAGTAAAACCGATGCAGCGATAAAATTGCAAAGCTACCACAACGTAAAACGCGTTCAGCAATTTCAGCGTGTTGCCAATATTGCGGGCAAGGGGCTTGTTGTTCTTGATGCCGGGCTGCGAGTAAATAAAGTTCAGGATACGTATAATCAAGGCGGCAATTGGCAAAAAGAACTGGCCAGAGAAATGACGGGCTTCGGACTTGGTGTGATTGCAGGATCTATTGTTGGTGGTCAGCTAACCACAACCTTAACGTTAATTCTTATCGCCACGCCGTATGGCTGGGTGATAGCTATTGGTGCTGGATTGATAGCAGGTTTAATATCAGCAAAATTTGTTGACGAAATTGGCAAAGACATTAGTGATGTTTTATGGCATTCCAGCACGGCGATAGGGCTTAAGTGATGCTCAGTCAGTTATTTAGTAATTTACTGCTAGTTGTCATTGTTCTGATATTTAATTTTTTAGCTGCAACCATGTGGTTTGCACGTGTTTCAGTAAAACACATTGATAGACAGCTCGCATTATCAGGTGTTGGTAAGCCGGTATGGGATGGTATTGGTATCAGAATCAGTATTTATGCGCTTGCGATCCTCTCAGAATGGTTTGCCAAAACGCCTTTAATAGCAGGCGCTGAGGTAAGAGCAATTGCCCGCAGGAAAGAGTATTACCTTGCACTGTGGTTTGAATTGTCTTTCTTACTCTTTCTTGTTGCAGTATTTGTTATTTATCCATTTATACGTGATTAGTTTTGGTTTGATTGTGAATCAGATCAACATTGCGCTTATCTACGATGCTTTGGTCATTATTGCTATGGTTTCAGTTATTAGTACCCTGATTTCTATGTGGTGTTTTATCAGAGTTACAGTGAAATATTTTGATAAAGAATTAGCGCGTATGGGCAGAGACTGGGCTACGTCAGACTGGAGAGGGTCACGAATTAGCACCTATGCGTTGGCAATTATTTGGCAGAGGGCGTCTATTTCTTATGGGATGCGCCATGAAGACGGCAGCGCTTTAGCCAGGCGAAGGGATTACATTCTGGCAGTATGGGTGCATTTATCATTCCTGGTTTTTATGATTGCAGGGATAATTCTTTATCCTGAGATGTCAGAATAAGCCAGTCATGGCGTTCCGTAACTTGCCCAACGTCTAACTTAATTCCGACTAATGTCATACGGCTGCTGAGTTAGTGAAAACGCATTCGTAGCTAATTAATGTCAAAGGTTGCTCTCTACAGCAGCTATTACAGTGTATGAGATTTGTATACGGAATGAACTCAGGTTTACTTGATAAATAATCGTTAAGCATTATAATGTCGCGTAACAACACCCCTCCCGCTACCCGTAAGATCAGCGCCCTGTGAGGGGTTACTTTTTTCTGGAGTTTCGCAAATGGAGTTTGCTAAGCCACCGTTAGAGTTTGTCCACCAAGTTCAAAAGTTAAGGGAACGCGGGCTAAGCGTTACTTGTCCTGATAAAGCCTCTTTTTACCTGTCGCAAATCAATTACTATCGCTTCGGCACCTATTGCTGGACATTCTTTGCTGACCATAACAGTCATCAATTTTTACCAGGCACCACTTTTGAACAAGTTCTAGACTTATATATTTTCGATCGTGAGCTCCGTTTGTTGGTGCTTGATGCGATAGAGAGAATAGAAATTTCGGTTCGCACCCAATGGGCTTACCATCTCAGCCATTTTGGCGGCGCCCACGCTCACCTTGAAAAGCAAAATTTTAATTTAAAAGTTTTTTCTCATCAGGATTTTATCGATCAACTACAAGTGGAACTTCGTCGAACAACAGAACCCAATATCCAACGGCAGCTTAGAAAATATGATGAGCAGACACCGGCAGTTTGGATCTGTAGTGAGGTATTGAGCTTTGGCTGGTTATCAAAAGCAGTGAGTGGATTGGCGAGGCGAAGATTGAAACAGGACATCGCAGATAATTATGGCTTGAACGAAAGTGTACTGACCTCTGTATTGCATCATTTGGTTAACGTTAGAAATATCAGTGCTCACCACTCAAGACTCTGGAATCGTGATTTTACCATCACGACAAAACTGCCTACGAATGGTGAGCCAAAAACGATAAGCAGCCTCAACACAGCCAAACCCAGGGAGCTGTATAACACACTGGTATTAATAGCTCATGTAATGAACAGAATTGCCCCTGATAATCAGTGGCGGCAACGTTTGCTCGATTTACTGGATCGCTATCCGGCCATTGATACTTCAGCAATGGGTTTTCCGGCAGATTGGCGACAACTAGCTATATGGCAACTTTAACTAGTTTCTCTTATTTGCTTTACGTCGGCATCAAACATCAAAAAATTTATTGAATTTATTGGGGGCAGATCAAAATTAACCCGCGGGAGTCTCGCGACAGGGCGAAGGTATTGCAGTGGCAGTTATAATTATGATCTGACTCCAATAGCTTAACCCCAATAGCAAGGCTATTAGGGGCTGGCTAACGTATTACCACTTACTTTTTTGGCATTAATTCAAGCAAGGCATGTACGCTTGCTTCAACACCTGATTTTATAGAGGGTTCGGGTGAAATTTTAAATTGCGGGCTATGGTGGCTTGGGACCGGTGCGCCGCCTGCTTTTTCTCGTGTAAAGTCTTCACTTGGCGTGCCACCTACTGAGAAATACACACTGGGAATATACGGGTCTGTGGTAAAGAAACCAAAATCTTCAGCGCCCATACCCGATTCTGCCGGTGGAATTAACGCGTCCTCTCCCATTTTTTTAACGATAACCCCTTTTAATCGTTGGGCTAAATTTTTATCGTTAAAGGTTGGTGGGTAAGCTTCAGGGCTCACTATTACTTCGGGCATTTTGTCGTCACTTAAGCCCGCTGTTTTTGCAGTACCTATGGCCACACGTTTTATTGCTAATAACAATTGCTCCCTAACCTGTGGGTTTAAACTTCTTACCGTTAATTGCAAATGGGCGCGTTCAGAAATAATGTTGTGTTTGGTGCCTGAATGAAAAGAGCCAACGGTAATAACCCCTGCGTCTCGTGGCGCGAGTTCCCGGCTTATAATCGTTTGCAAATTGGTGACGATTTGAGCGCCAATAACAATGGGATCTTTTCCTTGATGAGGATAAGCGCCATGCGCACCCACGCCATGAACGATAATATCTACGGAATCAGACCCTGCGTAGGGTGAACCTTCATCGATAGTAATTTTACCCGCTACTGAATCAGCATCGACATGAAAAGCCAGCGCATAGTCGGGTTGGCCAAATTTCTGCCAAATTCCATCAGCCATCATGGCTGACGCACCCGGGCCTTTTTCTTCAGCAGGTTGACCGATTAACATTAAGGTACCAGACCATTGATCTTTAATGTTAGCCATATACCTTGCAGTTCCCACCAAACTGGTGATGTGCACGTCGTGGCCACACGCATGCATTACGCCAACTTCATTGTCATCCCAATCAGTCATTACGATTTGAGACGCGTTTTTTAAACCAGATAATTCTTTTACCGGTAAACCATCCATATCGGCGCGAAGCATAACCATTGGTCCGGGACCATTTTTCAATATTGCCACAATACCTGTGCCGCCAATGCCCTCGGTCACGGTAAAGCCAGCCGCGCGGATTTCTTTCGCCAGACGTTTTGCCGTATTGTGTTCCATTAAAGACAATTCAGGATTGCGATGAAAATGATCCCACAATGCAGCGAGATGCGCTTTATAGTCTTTGTCTATGCTGTTTGAAATTTCTGAAGTAGTAGCCGCGCTAAGCCCAATGCTTAACGTGCTAAGTAAGATAAGTGTGCAAATTTTTTTCATGGCAAGGTGTCTTTTGAAAGGTTTCAGATAACAAACATACGCTCATATTCGATGAAAGTCTCTTCTGATTGATTCATCAGAACACTTCCTTTACCCGATTACTCTTCACAAATAAAGCTTAAAAAGATCAGTCTGCTTGCAGCTGCTGCTGTATCTCAATAAAGGTTTTACTTAACAGTGTGTCGTAAGCCGCCAATAGTTGCTGTTCGCGGTAGGTGAAGGTTTGCAGTACGCCTGCCAGATTAGCTGAATTAGCGATAATGGCAGAGGTTCCGCCGCTGTAGAGTTCGCTGTAAATGATCTGGCCAACACTTTTCGCTTGCTCCTGATAATTTTCCTGCTGAGCATAAACGCGGGATAACACCAGCACCGACTCGTAAGACATATTGCTAAGCGCCCCAATTTCGGCTGCCGAACTCCAGGCGGTGCGATGAACCTGCGCCGGCGAAATAAAACCGCGGCTAAAATCACGAAGACTTAGTTGAGCCGGCTTATCTGCTACCTGAACAATTCTGTCAACTAAACCGCGATGGTATTCCAGCGCCGTTGCAACCGCTTGTCGGTTTGCGCCAAGCTCCCGCACTATTTCTGTCAACGCAGTATTTGCCTCAGCGGCTTCAGCACGGTTTTGCCGCCATTCATTGGCCGCCAGCGCTAATACCACGCCCAATACCACAAACGCTGCTTCAAATAAGGCTGGCCCAATCAAATGGCGGAAACGATTTTCACTCATGGCAAGCTGCTCTTAAAGTCCGTTATTCAGAGGTTATGCGCTAAACATTAGCGGGCTTTAACCTGCTTTACAAGCACTTACCGAAGCGTAATAGGTGCGCTATTATAGGCTAAGTACAATCTGGTTTTTCACTAGCGTTATTCTGGCCAGAATCTACCTGCTGAGCCATGCGCGAATAGTGCCCAGTGACGCCGCAAAAATGGAAAAGGATCAAATCATTATGAATACGTCACTATCCACAATAGGTCAGATTGCTATAACCGTAAGCGATGTGGGGCAGGCGCTGGCATTTTATCAAGATACACTAGGTTTAGATTTACTGTTCAGTGCGGGTCCTGAGCTGGCCTTTCTTGATGCCGACGGGGTGCGTATTATGCTTAGCACGCCGCAAGGTGCTGGAGCGGTGGGCTGTAATTCTATTCTTTACTTCAAAGTGTCAGACATTGAAGCTGTTTATGCTGCTGTCGTTGCCCGTGGTGCCAGCAAAGAACGTGTGCCGCAGCTCGCTGCCAGGATGCCGGACCATGATTTGTGGACAGGTTTTATCCGCGATCCAGACGGCAACTTAGTGGGTTTGATGGAAGAAAAAACTAACGTCGCACCGTGAATAACCGATATATCACCTTGCTAAGAGATAAAAATGACAACAGATAAACGCGGTTATCTAGGCTGGAGCTGGTTTATATTATGGCGAGTTGTGCTTGGTAGCTTGCTGCTGCTAATGATCCTGTTGTTTGTACTGCGGTTTGTGCCACCACCAACAACGTCATTTATGCTGCAAAGCCCTTACCCGGTTAAGCAGCACTGGATAAATATTGATGAATTGCCAATGCACGTGGCGCTGGCCATGGTGGCATCAGAAGATCAGCTTTTTACTAAACATTTTGGGGTCGACTTTGCTGCCATCAGTAATGCACTTGAGCAAGCGGACGAGGGCGGTAGCTTGCGTGGTGCCAGCACCATTACTCAGCAAACGGCGAAAAACCTGTTGCTTTGGTCAGGGCGCAGTTTGGTTCGAAAAGGCCTGGAAGCGGGTTTAGCGCTAAGCTTAGAAGTTATCTGGGGCAAAAAACGGATCCTGGAAGTGTATTTAAATATTGCTGAATTTGGCAAAGGTATTTACGGCGTAGAAGCTGCAAGCCAGCATTATTTTGCTAAGTCGGCACGCTATTTAAGCGGTAACGAGGCGGCGCGGCTGGCGGTGCTGTTGCCCAGTCCGCGTAAGCGTGACCCACGCCAACTCACCCCGTATCTAAGTCAGCGAGTCACCTGGGTTGAACGGCAAATGCGCCAACTTGGCCCTGCTTATCTCACCCCCATTCTTAATTGACGGCATAGCCACCCAGTTATCGATATTGCGTTACTCTCTATCTCAGAGCGCTTTTGCCTGTAATTGCAGTTTGTTAAGCAGGGCAGGCAGCTGCGCTATTGCCACAGCCGGCGACCAATAATATCCCTGGCCGTCATGGCAGCCCAACGCCCGCAAGTTTTTCGCCATATCTGCATTTTCAATGCCTTCAGCAACGGTATTTAATCCCAGGCTGGTAGCCATTTGAATTATGGCCTGGACCAGCGGCGCATTAGCTTGCCATTGTTGTTCAGTCGAGATAAAAGAGCGATCAATTTTCAATGTACTGGCATTAAAACGCCGCAGATAACTCAGGTTAGAGTATCCGGTACCAAAATCGTCAATAGCAAAGGTGACACCCAACTGGCTTAAAACATTCAGTTGTTGCAGAACATGATCGGTATTATCTACCAGCAAGGATTCAGTTAGCTCCAGCTCTAAAGCCTGTGCCGGCAGTCCTGCCAGCTGCAGTGCTTGCTCTACAATGTTTTGCAGCTGGCCATCTTTAAATTGGACAACCGACAGATTCACCGCAACACGCAAATTCACAAAGCCCTGCTGGCGCAACTGCGCACAGTGCTGGCAGGCTTGCCCCAGGACCCAGCTGCCTAATTCGTTAATTAATCCGCTGCTTTCAGCAACTGGAATAAATTGATCCGGGCCAATCATGCTGCCATCGGCCTGAGGCCAGCGTAACAGTGCTTCCACTGCGCTAATGCTGCCACTGTCTAATCCAACCTGTGGCTGATAATAAAGTCTGAACTGCTGTTCGCTTAATGCTAAGCGCAACATTTGCAGTAGTTTAAATTTGTCGTCGTTGGCTTTATCCAGGCTATCATCAAAATAGTGATAAGTATTTCGACCCTCTTCTTTTGCCCGGTACATGGCGATGTCAGCTTTGCGGCAAAGTTGTTTAAAATCAGTGCCATCTTTCGGCGCACAGGCAATGCCAACTGAAGCCGACACGCTAACCTGGGTTTGCAGGATTTCAAATGGCGAGGTAATTTGGCTGATTAAGCGTTCCGCCAGTTGATCCAGATGATTACTATCAGCGGCATTGGGCGCTAACACCAGAAATTCGTCACCGCCAAAGCGGATCAGTGCGTGATCTGCCGGTAATATCGCAGTTAAGCGCCTGGCCAGTTGTTTTAGCAAGTCGTCGCCAGCGGCGTGACCTAAGGCGTCATTGACCGGTTTAAAGTTGTCTAAATCAATAAACAGCAGAGCAAGCTGTTGCTGTTGCTTATGACAGCTAGCTAATAACTGTTGAAACATCGTTTCGCCGTAAGAGCGGTTGGCTAAATTGGTTAGTGAATCGTGATGAGCCAGATGCTGAATCTTTGCCTGGCTTTGTTGTACCTTGTTGTTTTCCTGCTGCAACGACAACATCAGGCGTTTAATATCGCGCACCATAACGTACACACAAAAACCGGTAATGATAAAAATAACCAGAATAAACACCAGGTGGGGCCAGCTTAAACTGGGAATATGCGGCGTGATATACCCTTGCAGGGTAAGCCAGGTCAGCAAAATACATTGGGCAATAACAAACAGCAGTAAGGACACAAACAGGCCGATGCTACCCAGGATAGCAGCAAACATCAGCAAACCAGGATAACCCAAAATGGCCAGGTCAAATAAGCCGGCGCCGGTCAGGGCAAAGGCAGAGAGCATTGCGCTCATCGACCAGAGTAAAATATAGGCCGCCGTTTGCAACTTTTGTTTAAAAGCCAGGCCGAAGGCAAGCAGCAGTGTGCCAATACCAGTAGCAAAAATAATAAAAGTTATACCGTTAGCTACGGCTAATGCCGCCATTAAGCCAAGAGCGGTAATCGCACAAATCTGCATTAGCCTGCGACGACGCACCTGATTGAAACTAACATTCTGCTCGAAAATTTGCTGCATGGGCTCCAGTGAGCTTTGAGTTGGGCAACGACATGGTGCTGAAAAACCACAAAAGGTAATTTACTTTACCTTGGAACGTGGTAAATACCAACTACTACTCCACTTCGCAATGCATTAAGAGAGTGGCAGTTAGTGATACAACAGCCACCCTTTACTGCATGTAACTTGCAGGATTAGCTGGCGCGATTGTGAGGTTGAGGTTATTCTTCTTGCCGCAAAATTTTGGAGCGCAATGCAATGCCAAGCCCTGTGTCGCAAACCCTTGCGGCTACGCCATTAATGCACCGCCGTGCAATGCAGTCACTTGTTATGCTGAGCGCTATTATCATGTTATGGACTGGCTTCAGGCCTGCTTTTGAACCCGCAAATCGTGAAGTGCCGTCGGTGTCACCGCTACCAGCTGAAGAGTGGAAAACCCGACGCTACGCCATTGCTTCCGGAGACAGCTTAAGTAGGATATTTTCCAGCCAGGGTTTTAGTCAGAAACAAATGCAGCAAATAATGGCTGCCGATCAGTCTTTATTGGCGCTTGATATACTCCGCCCCGGCCATATTCTGACTTTTGAGCTGGATGATAACCAGCAACTATTGGCGATGGAGCTCCATATCCATGCCGGTAATCGGATTTTGTATCAGCGGGATGACAATGGCGAGTTTAGTTATCAGGAGTTGCTTAACCCCGGTGAATGGCATAGCAGCACGCTGGTGGGTACCATTTCGGGCAGTTTTTACCAATCAGCAAAAAGCGCTGGCCTAAACGATACTGAAATTGCTACCGTGCAGCAGCTGTTTGGTGACCGGCTCGATTTTTCTCGTGATGTTCAGGCAGGTGCCCATTTTCAGGTAGTTCGTAGCGATAATTACGTGGTAACGGGTACCAGCAAAGAAGCCACCGGACTCAGCCGGATAGAGGGGGTTCGTTTTTTTAATCGTCGTCAGCAGTTTACTGCTTTTTTACACGATAATGGCCAGTATTATGCTGCCAATGGCGACAGTTTAGAGCGGGCATTTATGCGGGTGCCGTTGGCGCATCGGTTCCGGATAAGCGATGATTTTAATCCACGTAGGTTACACCCGGTAACTGGCATGGTGCGGCCTCATAACGGCACTGATTTTGCCGTGCCAACCGGCAGCGCGGTGCTGGCTGCAGCAGAGGGCAGGGTGATCAGGGTTGAGCAGCATCCGTTTGCCGGCCGTTATGTCGAAATACAACACCATGGCCAATATAAAACCCGCTATTTGCATCTTAGTAAAGCGCTGGTGCATCCTGGGCAGCAGGTAACGCGCGGACAGCGCATCGCCCTGTCAGGTGCTACCGGCAGGGTGACTGGTGCGCATTTACATTACGAACTGCACATCAATAACCGGCCAGTGGATCCAATGCGCGCCAGTATTCCGCTGGCAACGGCTGTGCCGGCAGACAGTCGTGATGCGTTTATTCAGCGAATTACTATTATCAGTAAGCAAATGGAGCAGCAAGCTCTGTTGGCCCGGCAGCAAAGCGATAAAGCTGAGGCGCTGGTGAACTGAACATAGCACTTTGCTCCCCAGATCACTTATGCGACATGGGGAGCGCGTTCGAACAAACTTACTCTGTGGTAGGGGCAGCTTGCAGATTTAAGCTTGCCTCGGCGTCTTGTTGCGGGCTGGCCAGGCTGGCCTGGTCTGGTGACACGGGCATCGCACGCGATTGCTGATTTATTTGATAAATTTGCTCGGTATTAGACAAATCCTGCGCATTTTTAACGTTAGCAATGGTTTCACGCTCAGATAAAAAGCTTTGAATATCGTCAATTATCGCCTGCATTTCCTGCGGGTTGTCCTGCATTTCCAGAATATGCCGCGGATGCTCAACATTTTTAGCTCCACTATCAGCGAAGGTACTACTCATAATACGTGAGCTGATGATCCATGGCGTTAACGATGCGCGCATGACAGAGTTTTCTGAGGATGTAGAGTCGTAAATGCCTTTACCTGTGGTCAGTTTACTTTGGGTATAAGTGCCTTCGCACTTTAAGTAGACCAGCAAAGAATCAAAGTTTAATTCTGCCCAGAAAGTATGGCTATAATTTTCGAGCAAGCGCCCAAAACTGTGACAAATCAGCCAGCTGAAAACCAGACTTAAGATAAACTGACTTTCATTAAACAGATTAACGAAAAAGCTCTGGGATGCAGCATCACCCGGACGCGCCAGCGCAGTAAATTCGCGCACCAGGGCCAGGACAGTTTGTACCTCAAAAAGCAGATAAAACAAAATAAAAGGGCCAATCAATAGCAGCAACTGGCCTGTGATCGTCGCCCATATGCGTAAGTGTTTAAATAAAACCGTATGTTCCAGCGGGGCATAAGCGGGCTAGGTTTCTATCATTACTTCACCGTTAAAATCACCCTTGCTTTCCGATTGCTCGTTCAGGTTAGGGGTCAGTTCACGATATACACGGTTAGGAATTTCCATGTAACGGCGGTTTGCCATAACAATATTATCGATATTGACGAACAGTTCGCGCGGGTGAATGTTTTCCTGCCAGTTAGCACGATACTCAGATACTTTTGTCTGCGCCTGCACCTTAGCAGTACGTTGCTTTAACAGCAGAAAAATAAAGACACCACTCATCGCGGTAAACAGCAACACTAATAGTAACTGTGGCATCACAGCAAAGCTTTGTAACTCAGAGGTTTGCAAATCACTGATAGCGTTCTGAACCTCACGCTGTTGCAACAGGAAGTTAATTGCTAAACCCAGCAGTACTGGCGCCAGAATGGCAAAAGCCATAATTTTTGCCAGCTTTAAATTGCCCTGGGTTTCGATACTTTTTTCTGCTTTGCGGTATACGGTACTGGCGCTGCGCCAGCTTAAAATTAAGTACACCACCAGCACGAAAGAGAAAAAGGGCAACAAAATATCGCCGGTTTCACCGGCAAGCCCGGTTAAACACACGAAGGCAGTCAGGGCATAGGCTACCAGGGCAACGGCAGTAGCAATTAACGCCCCAGCGAAACGTTGTGCCAGATTACGCAGGGGGTAAGGCAGGAAAATCAGCTTGGGTACCAGAGTATGTACCATGCGGGAAATAAAGCCTTCTGGCTCAACAAAGGTTTTGTTTTTGCGGCCCATCAGCATTTCTTCAAGATCAATACTTTTATAATGGGGCTGTTCCAGTTTAGCGGTTTCACGCTCAGACTTGCTAAAGTTTGGTGCCAGCGAGGTGGGTACGCTGCGACCAACAAAAAAACGCATCATTTGCGCAATACCACTACCCAGGGCTTTTAAACCGCCCGCCAGCAATAAAAACCCGACAGCGGCATATATCCAGGCCAGGGTTTTGTCTTGTTGCACCAGACTGACCACTTGTAATAGCGGGTAAATACCCAGCAAGCTAACGAGTAAACCGCGTACGGCGCGCAGCAGGCCTTCTGCTTTAAATGGGTTACGGATCCCTAAGGACTCACTACCATAATCATATGCCATGATTACATCCTTTTTATAATCAAATCTTTGGAAAGGACGTTATCTTGCCTGAGTCTCCAGTTTTTGCAATTATTTGCTAGTCATCTCTGCTGATTTTAATAACATTAGCAGGCGCGAGGCCTTGCTCATCAGGGCATTAAAGGTTGCACTGGTAATTTTGGTTTAAATAAAAATGCCTTAATTTTCGAAAATGGGGTTAACACCAGCGCGTTGCCAAGCAGCACCAGGGCAAAGCCGCTAAAGGTATAGCCACTCCAGACAAAATCTTCAAACAGTGTGCTAAGCACTACCGCAACCAGCGGAAACAATACAATGGTGTAGCTGGCTTTTTCCGGGCCCATGCCTTTTAGCAAGGCAAAGTAGGTGGCAAACGCAATAACAGAGCCAAACACCGCTAAATACAGCAAAGAGATAATAAAAGCAGGCGAGGTGCTGAAAGTAAAAGGCGTACCGCTGATTAACACCAGCAGTGTCAGGCCAACGGCACCATACAGCATACCCCAGGCGTTAACCTGGGTAATAGGTAAGCCGGCACGGGAGTTACGGACACTGGCCATATTGCCCAGTGAGGCACTAAGCGCACTGCCCAATACCAGAATAAGGCCAATTAAACTGGCGTTAGTTAAATCCAGACCATCTAAATCGGGATAAAACAGCACTACGATACCGGCAATACCCATCAGGGCGCCAAAATAAATACGTTTCGCTACCGGCTTGCCAAAAAATAGCCGGGTATTAATGATATTCATCAGTAACATAGTGGTAAAGGCGATGGCGGTCATGGCAGAGGTTAAATACTGCTGCGCCTGATATATCAGAATGTAGTTTAGGGCAAAGTTAAACAGCGCCAGCAAAGCAATAAAGCCATGATCTTTGGCACTAAAGCGCATCGGCAGGCGCCGCCACCAGCAAAACAGCCACATCAGCAGTGCCGATATCGCAAAGCGGTAAGTTAACGACACTTCCACTGCCACTTCACCCAGCTGAAATTCAATGGCAAACCAGGTAGAACCCCAAATCAGCACAGTAGTAAGGTAAAGCAGCGTATTTTTTAGGGTGGATGGCATAGTAGTAAACATAAGAAGCGCCGCCGTTAGCAACAGTGGCGCTGATCATAAAACGTTAGCAGCAGTTTAAACAGTAGCCAGACCAGAAAAAACGCCTCTGGCCCCAAAATTTACACTTAGCGTGGAAAAGCCTGTAGTGTTATTTCGGCAACCTGGCGCAGTTGTTCTGAAGTAGCACCATTATTGGCCTGAATTGCCATACCCTGCAACACGGTGCCTAAATAACGGGCTAACGTTTCAGCATCGGCACTGGCGGGTAAGTCGCCGTCAAGTTTAGCCTGCTCGAAACGAGTGCGCAGTTTTTGTTCGCCTTCAACCCGGCGGTTAAGCAACGCTTCTTTGACGGTAGCGGCGGCTTCGCTGCAAGACAGCGCACCTTGCACGACCACACAGCCTTGTGGGTGGTTTTGATCAGCCATATTTATTGCTGCGCCATACAGCATGTGCTCGGCCACCTGATAGGCGGTGGGTTTTTCCAGTGCAGGCAAAAGAACGAGCAATGCCGGCTTTCATAAAACTCTATTGCTTTTAAAAACAACTGCTCTTTATTGCCAAAAGCAGCATATAAACTCGGTTTGTTAATACCCATGGCTTCGGTTAAATCGGTTAACGATGTCCCGTCATAGCCTTTGCGCCAGAATACTTCCAACGCACTTTCCAGTGCCTTGTCCATATCAAAAGCACGAGGCCGGCCAATGGTCGGAGAGCAACTTACTGCTGTCATTGTTCAGCTCCTGCATTAAAACTGCCTATAGAGTAAACAGCAAAATAGCCGATGTCCAGCAAGGGTAATATCGCCTGTAGTACCTTTGTCATGTTATGGCAGTACCATAATTTTGTCTTTCCCATTCGCATCAGACAGCTGACTAGCGGTTTGTGTTCAATATTTACCATTCAACACGGCTTATAACCGAATAATCTACTCTATAAACATATTTATTTACCGTTCGGTACATAAATCGATTGACAGTTTTCTGTCATTCTATATATTTACCGGGCGGTACAGAATGCAAGTCTAGCACTAAAACAAAGCGACAGCACGGAGAATTGGGTTATGAGCACCAAAAACACGATAAGCGTTTTTCTATTGGCTAGTGCAGCAGCGCTGGTGCTGGCGGCGTGTGGTAATCCACATGCTGCAGATCAGACGCAGGTTGCAGCAGCACCACAAGTCAGCGTGGCGCAGGTGGTATATGAGCGTGTGACCGAGTGGGACCAGTTCACCGGCCGCTTGCAGGCACCGCAAACCGTTAATCTGGTACCGCGCGTGTCTGGCTATCTTGAGCAGGTGCATTTTAATGAAGGCGCCCTGGTCAACAAAGGCGACTTACTGGTGCAAATTGACCCCAGGCCTTTTGCAGCTGAGGTAGCAAGGTTAAAAGCAGAACTGCAAAGTGTGGAAAGTGCCGCCATTTTGGCTGACGCCGAGTATGGCCGTGCCGAGAAGCTAAGTGCCCAGCGCGCTATTTCTGCCGAGCTATTGGACAGCCGGCAGGCCCGCAAGCAACAAACCGCTGCGGCGGTGGCGTCGGTGCGGGCAGCGTTACAGCGGGCCGAGCTGGATTTAAGCTACACCAGTATCCGCGCGCCGATTAGTGGCCGGGTATCTTATGCCCTTATAACGGCAGGCAATTATGTTAACGCTGGCCAGAGCCAGTTAACCAGCCTGGTATCGACTGACAAAATGTATGCCTACTTTGATGTAGACGAGCAAAGCTACCTGAAATACGCCCGCCTGAGCGACGAGGGCAAGCGTGCTGATACCCGTGAGGCCAGCGCCAACCCGGTGTCTATGGCACTGGCGAATGAGCAACATTATTCCCACCATGGCCAAATTGATTTTGTTGATAATCAGCTGAATGGCCAGACCGGTACCATCCGGATCCGTGCCAGTTTCAGCAATCCTGACAATAGCCTGCTGCCCGGTCTGTTCGCCCGGATCAGGCTGGCCGGCAGTGCCAGCTACGACGGCATTTTAATAGACGAAAAGGCCATTGGCACCGATTTGAATAACAAGTTTGTGCTGGTGGTAAACAGCAATAACCAGCTGGAATACCGCGCGATAACCCTGGGTGAAAAAGTAAACGGTTTGCGCATCGTTACTGACGGCCTGAGCGCAAGCGACAAAATTGTGGTCAACGGCCTGCAGCGGGTGATGCCCAATATGCAAATTGAACCCAAATTAGTGCCGATGGCCAGCAATGAGCAACTGGCCGACCTTCGTCAGCAACAACAGCTGCTGGACCAGGTAAACACCTCGCTTACCGCTCAGGCTGCCAATGCGCCCACAGTAATCACCGGCAAAGCGCCGGATCGCGGTTAAGGAAATCATCATGTTGTCACAATTTTTTATCCGCCGGCCGATCTTTGCCGCGGTGATCTCGCTGCTGTTTTTTATTACCGGTGCGATTGCAGTATGGCAGTTGCCAATTACTGAATACCCTGAAGTGGTGCCACCAACGGTGGTGGTTACGGCCAACTACCCGGGTGCCAACCCGAAGGTGATTGCCCAAACAGTAGCCTCGCCGCTGGAGCAGGAAATTAATGGCGTCGAAGATATGCTGTATATGTCATCGCAGGCCACATCTGATGGCCGGATGACCTTAACCATTACCTTTGCCATTGGCACTGATGCCGACTTAGCCCAAACCCAGGTGCAAAGCCGGGTAGAGCGGGCTAAGCCCCGCTTGCCGCAGGAAGTACAACGATTGGGCGTAGTGACGGAAAAGTCGTCACCGGATTTAACCATGGTGGTGCATTTAACGTCACCTGATGACCGCTACGACATGCTGTACTTGTCGAATTATGCCGCGTTGAATGTAAAAGATGAACTGGCGCGGGTTGAAGGCGTAGGCGCGGTGCGTTTATTTGGCGCTGGCGATTACAGTATGCGAGTGTGGCGGGACCCGAACAAGGTGGCAGCGCTGGGCTTGTCCCCCAGCGAAATTACTGCTGCCATTCGTGAGCAGAACCAGCAGGCCGCAGCCGGCAGTTTAGGTGCTCAGCCAAGTGGCGATGCCGATTTCCAGCTACTGATTAACGTTAAATGCCGGCTGGCGGCGGTGGAAGAGTTTGAAAATATTATTATTAAAGTTGGTACTAATGGTGAAATCAGCCGGTTGAAAGATGTCGCAAGACTGGAGCTTGGCGCATCGACTTATGCATTGAGATCCTTGCTGGATAATAAAGACGCCGTTGCGCTACCTATTTTTCAGGCTTCCGGCTCCAATGCCATTCAGATTTCCGACGATGTCCGGGCGAAAATGGCCGAATTATCACAGAGTTTTCCGGATGGCCTGGCGTACGACATTGTGTATGACCCGACAGTGTTTGTGCGCGGCTCCATTGAAGCGGTAGTTAAAACCCTGCTTGAAGCGGTACTGTTAGTGGTATTGGTGGTGGTGTTGTTTTTACAAACCTGGCGTGCGTCTACTATTCCGCTGGTGGCGGTACCGGTATCGCTGGTGGGTACCTTCGCCTTTATGCATCTGCTGGGTTTTTCATTAAATGCGCTGTCGCTGTTCGGTCTGGTACTGGCCATTGGCATCGTTGTCGATGATGCCATTGTGGTGGTTGAGAACGTCGAGCGTAATATCAGCGAGGGCTTATCACCGATTGCGGCTACCCAAAAAGCCATGAAAGAAGTCACCGGGCCAATTGTTGCCACCACCTTGGTGCTGGCGGCGGTGTTTATTCCCACTGCCTTTATGTCGGGTTTAACCGGCCAGTTTTATAAGCAATTTGCGTTAACCATTACCATATCTACTTTTATCTCGGCGATTAACTCGTTAACCCTGAGCCCGGCGCTGTCGGCGTTGTTACTAAAAGGCCATGGCGAGAAAAAAGATGCGCTTACCCGCGCCATGGATAAGCTGTTTGGCCGTTGGTTGTTTGCACCTTTTAACCGCTTTTTTGCCCGTTTATCCAGAGGATATGGCTGGCTAATTAAAAAGGTGATCCGGTTTGGTGCCATTGTTGGCGTCATGTATATCGCCTTGGTTGGGGTAACGGGCCTGCAGTTTGCCAGCACCCCTACCGGTTATGTGCCTGGCCAGGATAAACAGTACTTAGTGGCTTTTGCCCAGTTACCGGATGCGGCCTCACTGGAGCGCACAGACGCGGTTATTAAAGAAATGTCACGGATCGCGCTGGAGCAACCCGGTGTTGCCAACTCTGTCGCCTTTCCGGGTTTGAGCATCAATGGTTTTACCAATAGCCCGAATAGCGGCATTGTTTTTACCCCACTGACAGTTTTCAGCGAGCGGACTGATCCTTCCTTGTCAGCCGGTGCTATTGCCGCGGCACTGAACCAGAAGTTTGCCGGTATTGAAGATGCGTTTATTGCCATTTTCCCACCACCGCCGGTGCAGGGGCTGGGCACGATTGGTGGGTTCCGGCTGCAAATTCAGGACCGTGCAAACCATGGTTACGAACAGCTGTATAACGTGACGATGCAAGTGATGATGAAAGCCTGGCAAACACCAGAGCTGGCTGGCATTTTCTCCAGCTATCAGGTGAATGTGCCGCAACTGGATTTAGATATCGATCGCACCAAAGCCAAACAACAAGGTGTGGCACTGGACGAGGTGTTTCAGACGCTGCAAGCCTATATGGGCTCGGTCTATGTCAACGACTTCAACCAGTTTGGTCGTACTTATCAGGTGAATATGCAGGCCGAACAGCAATTTCGCCAGTCGCCGGAGCAAATTGCCCAGTTAAAAGTGCGCAATAACGCCGGTGACATGGTGCCGTTGGGTTCCTTTATTAATGTAACTGATACCGCAGGGCCAGATAGGGTAATGCACTATAACGGCTTTACCACCGCAGAAATTAACGGTGGCCCGGCGCCAGGTTACAGCACTGGCGAAGCCCAGGCAGCCATTGAGAAAATTCTGGCTGAAACCCTGCCCAATGGAATGACGTACGAGTGGACCGAACTGACTTACCAGCAAATTCTGGCTGGTAATGCTGGCATGTTTGTCTATCCGCTGGTGATTTTGCTGGTGTTTATGGTGCTGGCGGCGCAATACGAGAGTTTAAGTTTACCGCTGGCGATTATTCTGATCATTCCGATGACGTTGTTATCGGCACTGAGTGGCGTGCTGCTTTACGGTGGCGACAACAATATCTTCACTCAAATTGGTTTTATCGTGCTGGTGGGGCTGGCAACGAAGAACGCCATCTTAATTGTCGAGTTTGCCAAAGAGTTACAGGATCAGGGGATGAATGCCATGGCCGCGATACCGGAAGCAGGCCGTCTGCGCTTACGCCCCATTTTGATGACCTCTATCGCCTTTATTATGGGGGTAGTGCCAATGGTGTTTTCCAGTGGCGCTGGCGCGGAAATGCGCCAGGCGATGGGGGTGGCGGTATTCTCTGGCATGATAGGCGTAACCATATTTGGCTTAATTTTAACCCCGTTGTTCTACTACGTGCTGGCCAAGCGTGGTGAAGATAAAGCGGAGGTTACTCATGGGTAATAACTTTAAATTATCAGCTATTGCGATGATGCTGCTGTCATTAAGCGCCTGTGCGGTAGGCCCGGATTATCAGGCACCGGCTAAGGTTGCTGATATCAGCGTTAACAGCCCGTACCAACGGGCAGAGCATAGCCAGAACTGGTGGCAGGCGTTTGATGACGCTGCGTTAAACCAGCTTATCAGCCGGGCACTAACCGAAAATAGAACGCTGGCGCAGGCCAGAGCTAACGTTGACCGTGCCTATGCGGTGTTTCGTGATGCCAATAACGACTTTTTACCGAAAGGGACCGTCGACGCCGGTTACCAGGCCAGTGAAAACCCAACCATATCACCAGCCGATGATGGCGTCATCAGCCGTGGTCACAGCACCGGCGCCAATTTAAGCTGGGATCTGGACTTATTTGGCAAACTGCGCAGGGCCACAGAAGCGGCAGAGGCGCAGGCAGAGCAGGCTGATATTTTATGGCATGACGCCCAGGTGCAGCTAATAAGCCAGGTGGCAACCAGTTACGGTGAGTACCGGGGCGCCCAGCTGCGCTTAGTGGTGGCAGAGCAAAACCTGCACAACCTGCAACAAAGCCGGGCTATTGTGCTCGCGCGGCTGCAAGCCGGTATGGCCTCTGATTTGGAGCTGGCGCAGATAGAGGTGCAGTTGCATCAGGTACAGGCCGCAGTGCCGGCTTACCGGGTGGCGCTGTTAACAGCAGATGCCACCTTATCGGCCTTGCTGGGGCAGCGTCCGGGTCAGTTACAACTGGGTGCGGTGCCGCATTTACCGGAGTTAAAACAACCAGTGGCGCTGGTTAACGGGGAGAACTACCTACGCTACCGCGCCGATGTCGCCAGCGCCGAGCGGACACTGGCAGCCCGCACGGCGCAAATTGGTGTGGCGACGGCTGATTTGTATCCGAATTTGTCAGTACGTGGTTTTCTGGGTTTTATCTCCGGCCCGGGTTTAACACTGGGCAGTGACAGCCAAAGCTGGGCAGTGGCGCCAACGTTAAGCTGGCAGGCGGCAGATTTAAGCTCAGTAAAAGCCCGTATCCGCCAGGCCGAGGCCAGCAGCCAGATGGCGCTGGCCCAGTTTGAACAGCAGGTGTTTAACGCCATTAATGAAATGCAATTAGCGCTTAACAGCTACAACTTAAGCCGTCAGCAGCAACTTAGCACTGAACTACAATGGCAGGCTGGTAACAAGGCGGTGCAAATTGCCCGTCAGCGCTACAACGCCGGCACCGGTGAGTTTCTGGACTTGCTGGACGCTGAGCGAGAACTGCTGCAAAGCCGAGACCAATTAGCGCAACTGCAACAGCAAAGCTTTATCCGGCTGGTAGGTATTTACCGCAGCTTTGGTGGCGGTATTCAGCTGATGTAGGGCAGGTGTCGTGCTGAATAAAACAAACAAAGCCGGGTAATACCGGCTTTTTGCTTAAAACAGCCGGTATTAAAATTGGTAAAAGACATTTTATAACCACCGCCCACCCGCACATCCATGCTGTGCACCTTGCCGGTAAAACCATATGGCGGGCACCATTTCGCCAGCGCATCTGCATCTAAAAAAGCACGATATAGCCGCTCTGGTGTAGCTTTGATAACCCGGTGCAATGTTACGGTATTGCCTGACATGTTGATTCTCCTGCGCTAACTCAATAATTTTCTGAATTACAGCTTAGTCGAAGCAGCAGGGCGGGATTCGACAGGACGGAGATATTTATTTTAGCTGTTCTGCCGTTCTCCTGGCGTAGTCAATTCTTTCAGTTCTTCATCAGTCAGATAGGGCGTATTTGGGTCTGCAATAGACTGCTCCATAATATCTAACTCGGTGGTGTTTATTGCCCGCACAAGGTCGGTATTACTTTTCATTTTCCTAAGTGATTCAAGAGTATATTTTTTACTCATACGATCCTCCGCCGGTCTTGCATACAGCGGCTGGCGTTTCCGGAGTGGGAATTAACGCCAGTCAGCTGCAGGTAGTTAAACAATATCGTCTAACGCTATACCAACATCAGTTTCAATCCGTTTGTACTGCGCTTTAACTTCAGCGTAAAGCTGACTTACTTCCATTAAATATTCTTCGTAGTCAGCGCGATCGCGTAAGGTTTCACTGGTCAAAAGCTGTTCATTGTACCTTACCGCGTCACGCAGCGCTTGCACCAGTAAAGGCGCAGCAGCGTTTGAAATTTCAATCATTTTGCTATCCTTTCAATTTGAGCTGCGAAAGACCTTAGCAGATTTCTGAATGTAGCTATAGGCATATCATGGGCCGGGGCGATAGTGTAGTGCGTTGCCATAAAGGTTTGGTTGTAAGAGTCTTTAACAATCGCTAAACCGCGCGGTAACGGTGTTCCCGCTGGAATGATGTAATGTACCCAGTCCTTTCCCTTTGGTACTCCGGGTTTATCAAAAGTAGAAATGCCCCGAGGCCAATGTTTAACCTTAACCCAACCGTTTTCAATGGTGATATCTGGCTTACGGATCCTGCCATTCGACATTTTGTGCGGGGTTTCAATCAGGTCAAACAGAGCAGTGTTTTTCTTGATGTTCAGACCGCGCCACAAATTCACTGGTACTGCCCCTTCGAAATACCTTTCCAGTTCACCCATTGAGATGAAAACATCCTTCAAAACAGATTGTTGTTCCATAGTTCTAGTTCCTTATTTTTGCATTGTGATTTAAGTGTTAAATTATGGTAATTAATTTATGTCTTTGAAGCGGCAAAAGCAAGAACTGGCGCTGCGGAAATTATCTAGTAACGAATGTTTTGTTTGACTGGATTCTGCATTATGCAAAGTTATACTTACTGTTAAATGGAAGTTTGGAGGTAGCTATGACGCGAATCACTATTAAGCTGGATGACGAGCTTATCCAGCAAGTAAAGCAAGCTGCAGCCGAGGTGAAGATGACACAAAACCAGTGGCTGGCTAGTTTAATTCAACAGCGCTTAGCCAATAACTGGCCGCAAGTTGTTCGCGATATGGCCGGCAGCTGGCAGGAATTTCCGCAGCAGGAAGAGCTGCGGGCGGCGCTGGGCGAAGATAAACTGCGTGACTCGCTCAAGGTTTGAAAAGTGATTTTATCTAAACTAATACAGATAAAATTTGAATTTGGGCATTTTAGCGGTCTTGTGTTTTTACTCACCAATAGTTTTGAGAAATGCCTGCATATTAGAGTTTGGCTGAGACACTTTGAAGTCGCCGTACCTCGCTTTCAACTTTGGCCATAAGTCAGTTAAGTACCCTTTTCTGCGGTAAAAGGGATGAATCCAGACAGTGGCCAGAAAGATATCACCACTCCCATCATCTTCCATTGACACTTGCCCCACTAAACACTGTCGGATTTCACCCAGTGCATCAATGCCTAAATTTTCAACAATTGGAAAAACAGTGATGCCAGCCCAACCTTCATCAGATTCATCCCATCCAAAGCCTTGGTTACACTCTTTACCTTGATAACGCCGCAGAGCAACACAAGCAAGCTTCTGCCAAAGTGCTGAGCGTATAGTGATTTCATCGTCATATTTTTTGCCAGCAGGAGCTGGTACTGGTCTGATTAAACCGCTTTGGGCTTCGTCATAAAAAAGTTCATGTGCTTTTTGTGCAGATACTTCGTACTGAGCATTAATGTGTTTAGCTCCATCAAAAAGCTCTGTCACAAGTTGATCGGCTTTGTATTCCTTTTGGGTCACATTAATCGTGGAGCTGGATAGCTTATTGTAACCCCTATGTGCAGTTTTTCGTTCTAGGCAGACAACGTGAAAGAGACCAGAGGGTAAATGCTTAAACCATGATGGGTTATCTGCCCAGTATAGTAACGACGTTCCTCGACTTCTCATATGTTTTATAAGATTTATACACGCATTTTCTACGCTATCTCCTCCCAACGATAGAATCTCAGATTCAAATCGACTCTGTGCCTTTGGATACATGAGCTGACAAAACTCTTGAGACAAGCGGCAAACAGATTTTCTATCGAAATCGTTGTATCCTGTAATGACAATCGGGGTGTCATTGTTTTTAACTTCATTCTCGATTAAACAGTCTATCACCAATGAAACGCCTTGCTTTTGTAGTGGAGTAACGTCTGCAAGTTCATTTAAAAACGCTGTTTTAGTCGCCCGAATATCCATAAATTTACCTTTTCGTAATCAAATTTGGTTCAACGATACTCCGCAAGCTCTTCCTGAATTTGCATAAACTCGTGATGGATGTCGGGTTGCAGCTCGCTTAATGCTCTGGCGATATTGACCTGCATGGTGACTTGTGTGACTTCGGCTATCTCTGGCGCTATGGCTTTGTTTTGCTGTTGGCTAAACCAGTTAAGCACTTTGGCTAGGCGCCACATAGCCGTTGTAACTTAGAGGTATCTATTTTCTGTCTGGCATGCCACAAATCATAAGCATCTTGCATGCCCATCCAGACACGTTCCGAGCTACCGATCACAGCTGCGAGACGAATAGCCATTTCCGGAGAAATATCAGATTTACCGCTTATCAACCTTTGTACGGTGGAGGGAGCAACATCCAATGCCAAGGCCAGTTTACGGGCGCTGACATCCAGTGCTTCCATGGTTTCTTTAATCAGTTCACCTGGATGAGGCGGGTTATACATGGTAGCCATCAGTGATAATCCTCATAGTTGACGATGTAAACATCACCGTCATTAAGCTCAAAAGTAATACGCCAGTTTCCGGTAACGGTTATTGACCATTGGCCTTTGCGATCCCCGGTTAGCGGATGCAAAAAAAAGCCGGGCAGATCGATATCATTAATCTCTTTGGCCAGCTCCAGTACGCTAAGGCGGGTACTTATTTTCTTCGCTTGTTTTGGGTCGATGCCTGCTGTAGAACCGGTTTCGAAGTACTTCTTTAACCCCTTGTGCTTAAAGCTTTTAATCATGGCGTCACTAGCTTTAGTGGGTGTTGCGTTATACGCAGCATAGCAGGGTGGTGCGTATAGCGCAACATAGCAAAAAATTCAAAAGATACGTACTGATTCAAGGCCGTCGACGCTACTGCGCTCAACACCATAAAATCTCTGCCCAAGCCTCTTGCTGAGTGCGGAACAACCAGAGAGAATAGCGCCAGTTTGCAGTTGAGGTTGCTATGGTTAATCTGGCCCTGATGGGCGCTTTTATTCCGACGTTTTTATTTGTGTCGGTGACACCGGGTATGTGTATGACGCTGGCGATGACGCTGGGCATGAGCCAGGGCGTGCGCCGTACCTTCTGGATGATGTGGGGCGAGATGCTGGGAGTTGGCCTGGTCGCGGTGTTAGCAGTGCTGGGTGTCGCGGCATTAATGCTGAAGTTTCCCACGGTATTTCAGTGGTTTAAGGTGCTCGGTGCTTGCTATCTAACCTATATTGGCATTCAAATGTGGCGGGCGAGAGGGAAGTTAGCAATACCAACCGCCGGGCTGGTGCCACAACTGCTGCCCCGGCGTACCTTATTTAGTCAGGGTTTTATTACCGCCGTGTCTAACCCGAAAGGCTGGGCTTTTCATATGGCGCTGTTGCCGCCGTTTATTGACAGCCAGCTGGCTTTCTGGCCACAGCTGGTTATTTTAATCAGCATTATTCTGCTGCTGGAGTTTTTGTCGATTCTGCTGTACGCCAGCGGTGGTAAAGCTTTGGCGTTGTTCTTAACCCGGTCTAACCGGGTGCAGTATTTAAACCGGATTGGCGCCAGCCTGATGTTTGGCGTGGCACTGTGGATGCTGCTGGGCTAGCAAAGCAACGTGCCCGGTCTAAAGGTTTTTACCGGGCGCTTTATTACTGCCAAGGCCACCGCTTAATACCAGCTGCAGCGCTTCGGCCGGCTTCATGTCAATATTGCGGGTGCAACTGCGCGGCACAATAATGGTGTAGCCCCCCACGTTGTAGGCCATGGGCATAAATACCGCCAGCTGATCTTCCTGCATTAAAGAAGACATACGATCATTGGGTTGGCCGCCCTGTTTGGTCACAATACCGATCAGCTCAATCTCTGAGGTGGGTAGCTTAACCAGCACCACTGAACCATCAGTAAAGTTTTTACCGGACATCACATCAATAATATCCTGCAGGATGCCGTAAACCTGTTTGGTGCCCGGTAGTTTCATCAGAACTTTGCCGGGTAATTGCCATAGCCAATCCAGGCTTGGCCAGCGGGTACTGTAGCCAATGGCAATACAAATTAAAACAAACCCAAGAATGGCCATACCGGGCAAATACCACTCGCCGGGCAGTATCAGCTGCAGCAGCGGTGCCAGAACGTTTTCAACCATGCTTAACAGCCAGCGCAACACTTCAATGGTGATCACCAGTGGCAGAATAATAGCCAGGCCTTTCAGTAAACTTTTAACGATAATTTTCATCAGGATCCTTTACGGCTTAGCGCTATTTAAAGCATGTATGGCAAAACTACCCAACCAGTGGCCGCCTTCATAGCTATCGCCAATCAGGTTCGGGTAGGAGTGTGCCAGGTGTTGATCGGCAACACTGCGTAAGTGCGCATACTGCGGATACTGGTTTGCCAGGGCGTATAAATTCCAGGCACGGCTAAAGTTCAGGCCGTCTAAATGCACCAGCTTGCCGTCGCTGCGATCACTGACTTTACCCACTGCCAGCTGGTAATCTGCGTTAGCCAGTTGCGGCATAAAACGCTGCAACCAGGGTAAAAACTGTTTGGCAGGTAAAATACGCTGCATAAGGCCAATTTCTTCCAGGCACGGTGAGATAAAATCAAAACCACTGGGCTCCCAATTAATGGGGCAGTTGCTATCCTGCAAATAATACGCTTTGGCGCGCTGCGTTATCAGCTGCTGCAGCCCGGTGAGTTGATGGTTAACGGCATAGTCATAAGCAAAACTTAAACCAAAGGCGGTGTTGCTGTGCTCACCCACCCTGATGGGATATAGCAAGCGCGGTAAAAAGTCAGCGTAGCGTTTTACAATCAGATCAGCCAGTGGTTGCAGATTGGCAGCAAGTTCTGCAGCCAAGGGGTCCTGCCAGCCATGCAGTTCGTCTGACAATTTCAGTAACCAGGCCCAGCCATAGGTCCGCTCGAACGACGCATTAATATCTTTATTGAAAAACGCCACTTCCTGCGCGACCTTATCAGCAGTTAAATTGCGTTTTAAAATCGCTTTTATTAGTGCGGCCTGCTCCAGCTCTGGAAATTGGCGCAGTAGCGTTACCATGGACCAATAACCATGAACTGCACTGTGCCAGTCAAAGCAGCCATAAAACACCGGATGCATGGCTCTGGGTTCTTTCACATCTGCTGCGCTGGCAAGTGTCACTCCGGTTTTATAAGGGTAGGGGGTTTCGACACAATGCAGCGGTAAGCTGACCAGTTTGTTGGCCTCAGCTAATGTTAAGTTGTTTGGCACGCCCATGTTGCTGGCAGCGATGCTTTGCGCCTGGCAAACCATACTTAGCATGGTGAACACTATGGCGCTGGTAAAAATGCTTAATCTCATTGTCCTGCTCCGGCAGCTCGTAAATTTAGGTTGTGCTCCAGCTTTTATAGCATTGGCTTAACGGTTTTCCAGCCGATTGTAATCCAGCCAGCCCCCGGTGACTGGGTTTCGATGTTGGAACAAGGCATTAATGTTATCACTAAATGTCCAGAAATTTGGATTAGTGCGCCGGACGCCGAACTGATCAAGCAGAGCGGCATAATCCTGTTCATTACTAATGCGCTGTGCTGCTGCGACTAATTGAGCAATATCAGTCTCCTGCACATACCAGAAAGCATCAGGGTAGCTGCCAAGCAAACCATGCACCAGAGTCATATTATCGTTTGCCGGATCACGGTTATCTTCCTCGGCAAACAGGCTATTGACATTAAAATGGGCACTGTTGCGGATTAGAGTAAAAAGCTCCGGCTCGCTGCCATCCGTTGGGGTGATCATCATCATAGTCACTTCCGGCATGGTGGTGGCCGGCACACCGGTTAACTGAGCAAGCTGTTGCAGTAATTGCGTACTACTATTGCTCAGTGTGCTGTTGGCAAGCTGGTGTTTAGCAGGCTGCACCTGTTGCAGGTGTTGGCCAAACAGCTGGTACAGCTCTGCTTTCTGGTTATCTGTGCTGAAGCTAATGCCGCTTGGCTGAGTAAAGTCGTTAATATCGTCATTAAGAAACTGGCTTAACTCCGGCGCTGAGTTTTGGTACCAGTTAGCCAGTTCTGCCCGACGCTGCGCCGGTGGTAAAAAGGCCAGAAAGTTTGACTCCCCTTCCATTCGCAAAAAGTCCATGTACAGGCGGGTCATTAACTGATGACCAAAGTTGCCGTGCACATCAAAGCCTGCTACCAGCAAATAGTGAATGCGCTCCAGCAGCACATAATCAATAACCCAGGCCGTTTTCGGTGGTGCGCCAATCAGGCCCTTAACCACGGTGGCATTATCAAAATGACGAAACACTGTCAGGCTGGCGTTCTGATTTTCACCTTCGCCATTCCAGATGGATGCTGGCGTAAGGTAGCGCCCGCTGTCCACTGCTTCAGCCATAAATTCATTGCGCGCTCGCAAATAGTTGCCCTGGCGCTTGGCAAAAGCCAGCCAGTGGGTGGGCAGGGTGGTGCTTTCATCTTCTGCAGGTAACCGTAGGTTTGCTTGTTGGCTCTGATAAAACGTATCAAGCTTAGCTGAGCTGATGATTTCGGGGTCGACAAAGTAGACCCAGAAATGGTCGTTAATAACGTTAAGGGCAACTTGCCCCCGGCACACAGGGCCTTTTATGTAACCCATAATAGTATGTTCGGCCCGTTCCAGCATAAAGCGGTAACGGGCATTCACCGGCAGTTGGGCAAAGGCGGTTAGTGGGTTAGCGGCAATCTGGGGTTGATATCCAGGCAGGGTTGCTACCTCATAGTCTGCATCGGTAAACCACTGCTGCCACTTAGTCAGCAATTCATCATTAATGGCGTATGGCTGATGCGTTTTATGCACGATACTCGACACCACCGGTTGCATCCGATAATACACCCTGTCAACGCCCGGATCATCAAATGGCCGGCGGCTGGCAATTACCTGTACTGGTTGGCCGGGTGGCGTGGCAGACCGAAGCAACACATAAAATTGCGGCTGCTTATCTGCTGTCGTCAACGCCTCAAAATACAAATGCGAAGCAAATAAATGCTCGTAAATATAGCGGGCGCTCAGTTGCATTTTCAGGCTATCGGCATTTAAAAACTGCTCCAGCTTGTTTACGGCCTGCTGATCAGTGGCAGTAAGTTGCAAGGTTTCGGGCATGGCTGCCCCCTGCGCCAGCCAGTCAATCAGGGTGGCATGCTCATCTGCTGCCAAACCGGGCAGACCATAAGGCATGCCTGCCATGGGCTGCTTTTTAGCATAGCTATCAAATTGTTCTATAGTCGTGCATTGTTGTTCGCGACCAAGGCTGACGTCAACGCGATCATCCAGTACTTTTTCAGCCGGTAGTGGGTGTTGTTGTTTGAGCAACAACATTTGCGCCAGCAAAGATCCCTCAATATTCGCCTCTACGGTTTGCTGTCGTTCATTTAATACCGGGTGAAACCCGCGCTGGCGCCATTCTGACGGGCCTGATGCATCAATAAATAACCGGTTAGGCGAGGCCGCCGTTAAGCGGGCGCCATCGTACACTAAATCCGGGTTGGCACCACGTGCTATGCCGGCCGCCGAGCTCATTTTTAGCTGGCACGGGGCGTCATAACAGGCATGGCAGACCACACAGCGCCGCTCAATAATGGGTTTTGCCAGTTGTTGATATAATTCCGTTTGCGCTTCGCTAACAACGGTCGCTGCTGCTCTGTTATTCGCGCTAGCTTCACCGTAGCGTTGGTCCAGTTCATTGCTTGATAGTGTCACATAACCGAGACAGCCAAAAAGTAAAACGAGAATGCTAATTTTCAGATAATGTGCTCTGCTCACTAATACTGCTCCACCCTGCTTCGGGATATCTCGATGTTAGCAGTACATATTACCGGCATCTGGTGGCTAAGGCGACTAAAGCCAGCGAATTTACCCGGTTTGACGATAGCCATAGTGGTTTTTACTAACTATCTTTAAGCCTGAGCCTGTAACATTGGGAAGTTACATCATGCCAGACTATATCCGGCCCGGTATTTATACTGCTGAAGTACCTGCCAGCCCGAAACCCGTAACAACAGTGCCGACCAGCGTGGTTGCTTTGGTCGGCTGTACTGAAACAGGCCCGCTTAATCAGCCAGTTTTGATTTCGGGTTTTGCGGAGTATCAGCGGCTGTTTCAAGGCACTGCAGCGGCAGAGCAGCGTAGGCAACCTGATGCCATGACCCTGGCCGTAATGGCATTTTTTGGTAATGGTGGTAAAGATGCCTATATTTGCCGTCTGACCAGCCCGGATAACGAGAATGACCTTGCCGCTCTGACGGTAAACGACTACAACCGGTTCTATCAGACCGTGCTGGCAAAGTTGGCTGATTACAGCCTGATGCTGCTGCCCGGCCAGCATTGGCAAAGCAACAAACATGCACAGAGTAATGCGATAATTAACGCCAGCCTGGCGTTTTGCCAGCAACAACGTCACTGCATGTTACTGTTAGAATTGGCTGCTGAGCTGCAACTGAGCAGTGCAGCCGCTGTCAGTGCCCTGGGTTTACCTGCATCCAGCTTTGCCGCAATGTATTATCCCTGGTTAACAATGACCAACCCGCTGGCAAAGGGTGTCCTGGCCGTGCCACCAGCGCCCGTGGCTGCCGGTTTATACTGTCGTAATGATGTCCGTTATGGGGTGTGGAAAGCGCCAGCCGGCGTTACCGCTAAATTAATGGGTATTACCGGACTGGCGTTAAATGTTGATGACAGCGTTCAACAACAACTTAACCCTTTGGGTATCAATTGCATTAGAACCTTACCCCGGGTGGGCACGGTAATTTGGGGGGCCCGCACTCTGGCCAGCCAGACCGACCCACAGTGGCGCTATATCTCGGCAAGGCGCACTGCCATGTTCATCGAGCAAAGTATTTTGCAAAGCCTGCAGTGGGCGGTGTTTGAACCGAATGACCAGCCATTATGGCATGCCGTACAAAGTAGCATAAACAATTTTATGCTGACGTTATTCCGGGCTGGCGCTATGCAAGGCGCAAAGCCCAGCGAGGCATTCTTTGTTCGTTGTGGCCTGGGGCAGAGCATGAGCCAGCATGATATCGACCAGCAGCAGCTGGTAATAGCAATAGGTTTTGCCCTGATAAAACCTGCCGAATTTATAGTGAGTCGTCTGGTATTCAAACTTAGCACGCCCTGATGCTGACGCTCTGCCTGAACCACTGGCAGCGCAGCCTTTTTAGTGGAAGCGCAGCTTTACAGTAGTGCCTGATGTGCATCAGGTGTGGTTCAACGTGCAGTGCTGCTTATGCTAAACTGGCGAAAATTTTCGCATCGCTCACCCTTTTCAGGAGTTTTTCGTGGCTGCATTACGTGATTTATATCCACAACCACTATGGCAATGGTTTGAACAAATTTGTGCCATTCCTCACCCATCAAAACACGAACAGGCATTAAGCCAGCATATTCAAACCTGGGCCCGCGAGCTTGGGTTAGTTGTGGTGGAAGACAAGGTTGGCAACCTTATTATCAAAAAGCCGGCTACCGCAGGCATGGAAAACCGTAAACCTGTGGTTATTCAGGCCCATTTGGATATGGTGCCGCAAAAAAATGCCGATAAAGCGCATGATTTCACTAAAGACCCTATCGACGCTTACATTGATGGCGACTGGGTTACTGCCAATGGTACTACCCTGGGTTCAGACAATGGTATTGGTATGGCATCCGCGCTGGCAATCCTGGGCAGCAATGAGATTAAGCACGGGCCACTGGAAGTGCTGCTAACCATTGATGAAGAAGCCGGCATGACCGGCGCTTTTGGCCTGGAACCGGGTATGCTGGAGGCGGAGATATTAATCAACACCGATTCAGAGCAGGAAGGTGAAATATACATGGGCTGCGCCGGTGGGGTAGATGCCCAGTTTAACCTGCCCGTTAGCTGGCAGAGTGTTGCTGAAAATAGCCAGGCGGTGAAAATTAGCCTGAGCGGCTTAAAAGGCGGCCATTCCGGCGTGAATATTCATTTGGGCCGGGGCAACGCCAACAAGCTTTTGGCACGGTTTTTAGTCGCTGAAGCGCGTGAGTTACAGTTGCAGCTATCTGAGTTAACCGGCGGTTCGCTTCGCAACGCCATTCCGCGCGAAGCAGCGGTAACGTTGTGTCTGCCTGCCAATAAAGTTGACTTGCTGCAGCAAAAAATGCGTTTTTTTGAACAGTTAGTCCAAACCGAACTGGCAGCCGTAGAGCCTGCCATTAAGTTTAGTCTGGCCGAAACCAGTGTGCCGCAACAGGTCATGACTGTCAGTAGCCAGCAAGCGGTATTAAACCTGCTGCATGCCTGTCCGAATGGGGTAATGCGCATGAGTGACGATGTACCTGGTGTTACCGAAACCTCGCTGAATATGGGCGTTATCAGTACCAGTAGCAATCAGGTGCAGGTTCTGTGCTTAATTCGCTCGTTAATTGACTCGGGCCGCGAGCATGTCGAAACCATGTTAACATCGCTGGCCGATCTGGCCGGGGCAGAAGTCACATTCAGTGGGGCTTATCCGGGTTGGAAGCCAGATCCGGACTCGGCCGTGATGAAAATCGTTAACGATACTTATCAGGATATTTATCAGAAACAGCCGGTTATTATGGTTATTCACGCGGGTTTAGAATGTGGTCTGTTTAAAAAGCCCTACCCTGATATGGATATGGTGTCGATTGGCCCGACTATCCGTTATCCGCATGGGCCGGATGAAATGGTGAATATTGAAACCGTCGGCCAGTACTGGCAGTTGCTGCTGGCGGTACTTGAGCGTATTCCACCAAAATCCTGAATATACCAGGCGATGGTGCAACAACCCCGGCTTATAAAGAAGTTAAGTCGGGGTTAAGCGTTATGCTGCCACCTTAATAACATTTCAGTTTATTCATTATGCACAGCAGGGGAGCTTCCGATGTCCGCACCTGACGATACAACAAAAAATGATAACGCCAGCGACGATCCTTTAGCCTCACACCACGCGCCTGCCAATTTCTCCGACCGCATCGCCTTTCGGCTGACCAAAATGCTGCGTTTTTGCGCCGATACGTTTTTCGCCAAACGCTATGGCCATCGGGCGGTTATTCTGGAAACGGTAGCCGGTGTGCCGGGTATGGTGGCCGGTATGCTGCGGCATATGCGTAGTTTACGTCGGATGGAGGACGATCATGGCTGGATCCGCACCCTACTGGACGAAGCCGAAAACGAGCGAATGCACCTGATGACGTTTATCCAGATTGCTAAACCGAATTGGTTTGAGCGGTTCCTAATCCTGATGGCCCAGGGCATATTTTTTAGTGGTTTTTTACTGTTGTATATTATTTCGGCAAAAACTGCTCATCGGCTGGTGGGGTATTTTGAGGAGGAAGCGGTATACAGTTACAGTTGTTACTTGCAGGAAGTGGATAATCAGGTCATTGAAAATGTTCCGGCGCCTCAGGTTGCCATTGACTACTGGAATTTAGCCGCTGATGCCCGCCTGCGTGAGGTGATTATTGCTGTGCGTGCCGATGAAGCCGGCCATCGCGATGTAAACCACGATTTTGCTAATCAGTTAGCCGCCGAATAATATCCTCAGATTACCTGCAAGGTACATTGTCAGACTATCGGTTAGCAACTAACCTTAACTAAAGCCTTGTTAGTTAGATGTAATTTCCTAATATAGTGAATTTTCAATGGACAAACAGCTTGAACAACTGGCCCAGTTTGTGGCGACTGCTAATACCGTTGAAGGGTTAACCCGGCCATTGCTAGCGCTGCTACAGCGGATAACCGGCCTGGAATCGACCTACCTTACCGCCATTGACGAAACTGCCGGCGTGCAGCATATCCTTATTGCCCACAATGCCGGCGCGTTAACACTGCCGGAAGAGCTTACAGTACCCTGGCAGGATACGCTGTGTAAAAGAGCACTGGAAAGCCAGCAATTTGTTACCGAAGATGTCGCAGGCTGCTGGGGCGATTCTGACGCAGCCCGCGAACTGGGGTTAAAAAGCTATATTAGTGTGCCGGTAAAAAATCAGGATGGCAGTATTTTTGGTACCCTGTGTGGCGCCAGCTCGCATCATGTTGCCCTGACCGGCATGTCGAATTTGTCTGAACTGCTGCAACTGTGTGCCGACCTTATCTCGCATCAGCTTATCCGCGAAGATCAGGCAAACTTAGTCGCGAAAAGAGCAGAGCAGGCCGAGTCAGAGCTTAACCGGGTAACCTTATTTGCCAGAATAAGTGAGCTTTGCGTCGGCGGGCAGTCACTGAGTTTAACGGTGAACCAGACCGCGGGTTACATGATGGAAAGCGGTTTTTGTAGTCAGGCAATCGCCTTTGAGTTGGTTAACGATGACTATGTTGCCATTGCCCCTGATCAGCAAGCCTGGCAGCGGGTGGTCTCGACGCTGCGCGCTGAACTGAGCGTCGAAACCCGGCGGCGCAGTCTCATCCCTATAACCATATCAGACGATGTACAGCAACAATTTGATACCTTACTTGTGCCTGGGCAAAATGCCATCTTGCTTAAGATATTTGCTGAATACACCCCGACAGCAGCTATTTTTGCTCTGCTCAGCCCCTCTGCAGCAACAGAGTCTGAAAATAAGGTATTGCTGTCGGCAATCAGTAATTCGTTATCACTTACGGCCAGCAGGCTGGCCGACCATCAGGCGCTTACCCGGGTAAATCAGCAGCTGGAGTATCAGGCACAGCACGACGCCCTGACGGCACTGCCCAACCGCCGTTATTTATTTAACGAACTGGCCCGCCAGTTGGCGCGCTCAGCACGTCAGCAAATCAGCTTTTTTATTCTGTTTATCGACTTAGACGGGTTTAAGGCCATAAACGATAACCACGGCCATGAAACCGGCGATGAGTTTTTGCGGGAGTTTGCAAACCGGATCCGCAATGCGATGCGCACCGGGGATTTTGCTGCCCGCCACGGCGGCGACGAATTTGTGATGTTATGTCAGTTTTCAGCAGGTAGCTCCGCAGAGCAGCAGGCTGAGCATTTAGTACAGCGGATCCGCGCTGCCACCAGTGGCCGCTTCGCGCTAAGCAACCTTAGTCTGAATTACAACGGTCCCAGCTTGGGGCTGGTGCAATGGCAGCCAGGGGATATTACAGATGGCGATAAACTGTTAAGCCAGGCCGACGCCGCAATGTATCAAGATAAACAGCAACGGCGTAAAGGCGCTCAACCTTAATACTTGCAATAATTCAAGGCAGTGGTGTTAGTGATAAATCGCTTAACTTGCTGCGCAAACGGTTCATAAAGGCAAGATCAGGGTCGTTTTTTTCGGTAAAGTAGCTGCTGTCGGTCTCTTTCCACCAGTCAGTATCCCGAAACCGGTGGTATTCGCTGTGGCCCAGCACATACTCTATCGGGTATTTTCCCGCTAAATAACGTATCGGCCGGCTATTGGCATCTAATTGTGCCTCCGTCATTGGCAGGCTGTCACCGTCAGCAATATTTTCAATGCCAATAGCGGTGTAATTCAGGCCAATAGTATGGCGCGCCATAGTCGTTTCTGGCATTAGCTGATAAATAGTACCATCGCGGTCAATCACAAATTGGCTGGAGACATTTAAATTGCCTCCCGCCCTTATGCCGTCGCGCGCAGCCGGCAGCTGTGGCGGGTTAAACGCATTAAAGGTTTGCTCAAAAGTCGGGATCACTGTCCAGTGCACCACCACCATCTTAGGCTTAATAGTTGGCTCATCCTGCACCATACCGTAACGTTGCTGCATATACTGCAGGGTCAGTGCTTTGCGCGTGTCATCGAACGTAATTGGTTTTTGGATAATGACTAAATCGTCAGGCATGCTGCCTCCGGCATATAAAGGCGAAATTACAACCAGCAAACAAAGGATAAGTTTTTCCATGGGTATTCCTTTTAAACAATGCACGTTCGACCATTCCTTGCAAAAGCGGTAAAGACAACGTGTTCTAAATGATGCTTTAGCAAGAGCGTAGCATTGTTATTGAGGTTGTAAATATTACCATCGTATTTTGAAATGCGAATAGCAAACCTGTACATCGCCATTGTCAGGTGTCCGTCACTAGCAAAAAAATCTCTAAATTGACCATATTATTCAGATGCTTAATGGTTTTTGATTCAAATTGAATGTGTTTTTTTAACAGAGAACTTTCAGGGTATTAATTTTGCATATTCAAGATAAGGAGATTTTAGTTTTTATTGATATTAAAAGTTTTGAGTGATTTAAAAGGAGGCCGCTACAATGGAACTTCGTCGAATAGAAACCCCCGGTATTGCGCATTATGCCTGGCTGCTGGCCGACGGTGAGCAGGCAATGTTAGTCGACCCGAGCAGACATGTGCAAAAATACCTTGATGCAGCCCGCCAGATGGAGACCCGGATCACCCATATTGTCGAAACCCACCGCCACGAAGATTTTGTAATGGGCGCAGCCTGGTTGGCCAAGCGCACTGGCGCCAGCATTGTTAACGGCAACCATAAAACTTTTGGCCATGGCGATATCCGGCTTGAAGACGGCGACACCTTTTACATAGGCAAGTTATTAATTCGCGCATTTCACACACCCGGTCATACACCGGAAAGTATGTGTTATGCGGTATACAAAGATGATGATGCCGACCGCGCGTGGGCAATATTCACCGGCGATACCTTATTTTTCGGTGACACCGGTCGATCTGACTTACCAGATAGCGATAAAGCCGTTGAAAATGCCGGGCGCATTTATGATGCTGTACATAATAAACTGGCCGGTCTTGGCGATACCGCTCTGGTGCTGCCGGCCCATGGCCCGGGCTCGGTTTGCGGCAGTGGCATGGCACAGCGAAGCTGGTCAACGCTTGGTGATGAAAAAACCTATAACGATGTGTTTACCCTGTCGCGGCAGGAGTTTGCGAGCAAAAAAGGCGGCGAACGCCTGCCAAGGCCACCTTATTTCCGACACTTGGAGAAGGTTAATTTAGCAGGAGGCTTACCCCCGGCCTTGCGAGATGGTGATGTCGGCTTATTATCGACAGCTGACTTCGATAAAACGACCCAAAACGCCCTGATTTACGATACCCGCCTGCCGGAAGCTTTTGCCGGTGGTCATATTCCTGACAGTTTCAGTATCTGGCTCGGTGGCCTGCCAGTATTTGGTGGTTGGGTTGGTGATGCCGACAATGCAATTTGTCTGGTAACCGACCGCAACGACGATGTGGACACTGCCGTGCGTCATTTAAGTAATATTGGCCTGGATAATGTAAAAGGTGCCCTGGCAGGTGGTTTTGAAAGCTGGCGGGATGGCGCACAGGAAACTGAGCACAGCGGGACTATAACACCAGCGGCGCTGCACCATGCAGGCAATAAACCGCAAGTACTGGATGTGCGCGAGATTGACGAATTTGACAGTGGCCATATCCCCGGCGCGGTTCATTGCTATGTTGGCTATCTGGCCGATAAACTCAATGAGCTACCCTTAGATAAAACGCGGCCTGTAGTCGTCACCTGTGGCGTGGGACATCGTGCCGGAGTAGGGGTGAGTATTCTATTAAGAGCAGGCTTTAAAGATGTCAGCAATTTAATAGGGGGTATGAAAGCCTGGCATAAGCTCGATTTCCCTATTGAATAAATGAGTATCGTTGGTGAAAAGCTGCAAAAGGTATAGTGTACAAAGAGTTGACAGAAAGGCGTAGTTTGAAATGGCGGCCCCAGCAGGGTGAAACGAGCGTTGTAACAAAGCATTGCTTTGTGTGAGTTGAACGCGCAGTAGCTTAAGCTGCAAGAGGGAATAGTCCGCTGTGGGGAACATGAAAGCGAAGATTGAAATGGTGGCCCCAGCTGGACTCGAACCAGCGACCGATCGATTATGAGTCGAGCGCTCTAACCAACTGAGCTATGGGGCCACGTTAAACTTCTTTCGCGTTAAAGCGGCGTGCAGTATAAAAACTTTTACGTGCTTTGTCATCCGGCTTATTAGGCTAAGTATGGTTAATTGCTGCTTTTTTAGGCTTTATGCTGTTATTAAATAATAAAGGCGCCGTCTGGCGCCTTTATGGGATGGTGTTGCTACCGCGTTCGTTTATTCGTCTAAGAAGCTTTTTAATACTTCAGAGCGCGAAGGGTGGCGCAGTTTACGCAGTGCCTTGGCTTCAATTTGGCGGATCCGCTCGCGGGTTACGTCAAATTGTTTACCTACTTCTTCCAGGGTGTGATCGGTGTTCATATCGATACCGAAACGCATCCGCAGTACTTTAGCTTCGCGGGCGGTTAAACCGGCTAACACTTCATTGGTAGCGTTTTTCAGGCTTTCCATGGTGGCAGAATCGAGCGGTGACTCACCGCCGGCATCTTCAATAAAGTCGCCTAAGTGCGAGTCTTCATCATCACCAATTGGCGTTTCCATTGAAATAGGCTCTTTGGCGATTTTTAACACCTTACGAATTTTGTCTTCTGGCATTTGCATCCGTTCAGACAATTCTTCTGGTGTCGGTTCGCGACCCATTTCCTGCAACATCTGCCGTGAAATACGGTTCAGCTTGTTGATGGTTTCAATCATATGCACCGGAATACGGATGGTGCGCGCCTGGTCGGCGATTGAACGGGTAATGGCCTGACGGATCCACCAGGTGGCGTAAGTTGAAAACTTATAACCACGACGGTATTCAAACTTATCGACCGCTTTCATCAGACCGATATTACCTTCCTGAATTAAATCCAGGAATTGCAAACCACGGTTGGTGTACTTTTTCGCGATAGAGATAACCAGACGCAAGTTGGCCTCGACCATTTCTTTCTTGGCGCGGCGGGCTTTCGCTTCACCTATCGACATGCGGCGGTTAATGTCTTTAATTTTAAAGATACTTAAACCGGTTTCTTCTTCAACTTTTTTCAGCTTTTCAACGCTGCGTACTAAGTCTTCCTGCATTTCCTGCAGACGCACTGAATAGCCTTTGCCCGCTTTAATTTCAGCATCAATCCAGGCGGTTGAGGTTTCATGGCCGGTGAACGCTTTTACGAAAGTTTTCTTCGGCATTTTGGCGTATTCAACGCAATGCTTCATTAACAACCGTTCCTGGATCCGTACCCGGTCCATCATTTCGCGCATGTTTTTAACCAGGCGATCGAACTGTTTGGGCACTAAACGGAAGCAGCGGAATACTTCGCTGAGCTTTTCAATTTCTGTTTTGGTGGTCGCGTGTTCGCGGCCATTTTTTTCGATAGAATTACGGGTAACGTCATACTGAGCGCGTAATTCGCCGAATTTTATCCGTGCTTCTTCAGGATCCGGACCGGTGTCGGCTTCAGAATCATCGTCGCTGTCATCGTCGCTGTCATCGTCGTTGTCATCGTCTTGTTTATCTTCCGGCACGTCTGAACCGATGTGGCTGGCAATAACCGGCGCTTCATCAATTTCGTTCGGGTCAATAAAGGCTGAGACAATATCGCTTAAACGAATTTCTTCCGCTTCAAACTTATCCCATTGCTCCAACAGGTAAGTAATGGCTTCCGGGTACTCAGCAACCGAGGTTTGCACCTGATTAATGCCGTCTTCAATCCGCTTGGCGATGTCAATTTCGCCTTCACGGGTTAAAAGCTCAACGGTACCCATTTCCCGCATGTACATCCGCACCGGATCGGTAGTACGGCCCAGTTCTTTATCGACACTGACTAAAGCCTGAGCGGCTTCTTCTGCGGCGTCTTCATCTGTTGAGGCATCAGCCATTATCAAATCATCGGCATCAGGCGCGTTTTCAAACACCTGAATACCCATATCATTGATCATTCGAATAATATCTTCGATCTGATCAGAGTCGATAATGTCTTGTGGAAGGTGATCGTTAACTTCGGCAAAAGTAAGATACCCTTGCTCTTTACCTTTAATGATCAGGAGTTTTAACTGCGACTGAGGACTTTGCTCCATAGAGACTTATCTTCCACCAATGTTGATTAATATAAAAATGCGAACTAGCGATTATAACAAACCGAAGCTTTTCTAGCCAGTCGGAGTTAGCCTGCTGGTCGCGGTTTTTTGCTTTTCAGTGCTTTTAGCAACAGCACATATTCATGTTGTTCGGCCTGGGTCAGTTGTTTTAGTTTATCTTTTCGTTCCAGAGCTTCCAGTCGTTGTTGCAGATATTGGTCTTCAATAGAGTGGAACGTATCCAGAAATTCCGCTGAAAGCTGCTCAGGTTCGATCTGATGTTGCCAGGCTGCCAGTTTTAACAGGATGGCATGCTCTGGCAGATCGCGCCAGTATTCAAGCAATTGCGCGGTGCTAAGCCCGGGTTTATCGACCAAATGCTGCTGCACGGCCAGTAACAAACTAACGCCCGGAATATCGGCACTGGCCAGTTCCGGGGTGTAAGGCATAACGTTAACCAGCTCAGGAGTTTGCAGCAACAACGCAATAGCCCGACGCATAGGCGTCATTTTAATTGTAGCCGGGGCAGGCCGTGCTTGCTGCCTCGTGCTGGCCGGTTTTAAGCGCTCACTCGAGCGGCCCAGCAAATTATCCAGCTTTTGTTGTAACGTTTCCTGATAAAAACTACTGGGAATTTGCTTGATTAGTTCACTGCCTTTGGCCATTAACGCGGATTTACCACCGTCGGTATTGGCGTCAAACTCCTGCAGTAAATGTTCAAACAAATACTGACTGAGTGGCAGCGCCTGCTCTAAGCGGGCCATAAAAGCGGCTTTACCTTCTTTTTGCACCAACGAATCGGGGTCTTCGCCATCGGGCAGGACCACAAAATTCAGTTCGACCCCATCTTTTAACTGCGGCAGGGCATTTTGTAAGGCGCGCCAGGCTGCATCTCGGCCGGCCCGGTCGCCGTCGTAACAGCAAATTACTTTCGGGCTGTAGCGAAACAGGGTGTGCATTTGATCTGAGGTGGTCGCGGTGCCCAAACACGCTACGGCAAAGCGGATATCGTGCTCGGCCAGAGCGACCACGTCCATGTAACCTTCAACCACCAACAATTGCTTTAAATGACCCGGTTGCTGGCGTACCTGATACAAGCCATACAGTTCGCGGCCTTTGTGAAACAGCCGGGTTTCCGGCGAGTTCAGATATTTGGGCTGGCCATCATTTAAAATACGGCCACCAAAGGCAATAACCCGGCCCCGCTTATCATGAATAGGGAACATTAAGCGGTCGCGGAAAAAATCATATTCGCGGCCATTGTCGTTGCGGTTAACCAGCTTTAGCTCAATTAACTGTTCACGCACTGCCCGCGGTTTGCCGTTACTTAATTGCTTTAATACACCATCCCAGCCATCCGGGGCATAGCCCAGCTGAAAATCAGTAATGGTTTGCGCTGACAAGCCCCGCTTTTGCAAATACTGTTGCACCGCCGGGCCATTAGCATGTTGCTGCAGTTGTTGCTGGTAATAGTCGGCAGCTTGCTGCATTAAGCTGTAGTCATCGGCCTGTGCGGCAGGGCGGCTTGGGCCTTTGCCCTGTTCGCGCGGCACCTCCATATGCAGTTGCTTGGCCAGTTCTTCAATGGCCTCGACAAACTCCAGTTGCTCAAACTCCATCATAAAGCTGATGGCATTACCATGGGCGCCACAACCAAAACAGTGATAGAACTGTTTATCGGGGCTGACAGTAAAGGATGGGCTTTTTTCGTTATGGAACGGGCAACAGGCAGAGTAGTTTTTACTACCTGCTTTTTTAAGGGGTACGCGTTGGTCAATCAGCTCTACAATGTCTGTTCTGGCGAGCAGATCATCAATAAACTGACGCGGAATTTGTCCTGCCACTGATGTCCTTTATATGCTTTCCAGAAAAAGACAAACCGTGCTCAAAGAACACGGTGTGCAGATATCGGCCTGAAACCTTGTTGCGAACCTGCCAGCTAAAATCGCCAATAAGCAATTAGGCAGGTTAACGCCGGATGACTGTAATTAGTACAGGCGGATCCGACGTGCATTTTCGCGAGAAAGCTTCTTAGCATGGCGTTTTACCGCTGCAGCTTTCTTGCGCTTACGAACCCAGGTAGGCTTCTCGTAAAATTCTTTTGCGCGAACATCAGCCAACACGCCAGCTTTTTCACAAGAGCGCTTAAAACGACGTAACGCTACGTCAAAGGGTTCGTTTTCTTTTACTTTAACAACAGGCATTAAATTCTCACCTCGGTCAAACTTGGTTATCGGTAACCAATTACGATTAAAAATGGTGCGGCATTTTACGCAAAAACCCCTACCAATGTAAAGCGAATAAGTGATCTTAAATCAGATCTTCTGGCTCTGACACGGTGAAGTCGATACAATGCGCGCGTTAAAGGCCGGCAAGTGTACCTGAACTTTCTGGCCAGATCCTACTATTTGCTGATTTTTTAACACGATTTTTGGGAAGACGATGCGCGTATTAGGTATAGAGACATCCTGTGATGAAACGGCTATTGCTATTTATGATAGTGAAAAAGGGCTGCTAAGCCATGTGCTGTATAGCCAGATCCCGTTGCATGCTGATTACGGCGGAGTCGTGCCTGAGCTGGCGTCGCGCGACCATGTTAAAAAAACCTTACCATTGATTAAGCAGGCGCTTAAACAAGCCGGCGTAACGGCCAGTGATATTGATGGCGTAGCCTATACAGCCGGGCCTGGGTTAGCCGGGGCCTTGCTGGTCGGCGCTACCATAGGTCGCAGCCTGGCCTATGCCTGGCAGAGGCCAGCGCTGGCGGTACATCATATGGAAGGCCATTTATTAGCACCCATGTTGGAAGATAATCCACCGCCGTTTCCTTTTTTAGCGCTACTGGTATCCGGCGGCCACACTCAGCTGGTTGGAGTGGAGAGTATTGGCCGGTATGAGTTGCTGGGCGAGTCGATAGATGACGCGGCCGGTGAGGCGTTTGATAAAACCGCAAAACTAATGGGCCTGGATTATCCGGGCGGCCCGTTGCTGGCAAAACTGGCACTAACCGGCGACAGTAAAAAATATAAGTTCCCACGGCCAATGACTGACCGGCCCGGGCTGGATTTTAGTTCTAGTGGTCTGAAAACTTCGGCGGCTAATGTCATTGCTAAAGAAGGCAGCGGCGAGCAGGTACAGGCCGATATTGCCGCCTCGTTTCAACAAGCGGTGGTAGATACCCTGGTGATTAAATGCGAGCGGGCGTTGGATCAAACCGGTTTTCAGCGGCTGGTGATTGCCGGTGGCGTCAGTGCTAACCTGTCGCTGCGGGAGCAGCTGGCGGTATTATTAAAACGCAGGGGTGGTGAAGTCTATTATCCACGTAAAGAGTTTTGTACGGATAATGGCGCAATGATTGCCTATGCCGGGTGTCAGCGTTTGCAGGCTGGCCAGCAGCAAGATTTAACCATTGGTGTAACGCCACGTTGGCCAATGCAGGAATTAGCGCCGGTATAAATCGCTTAAAAAGCGGAAGGTTGGAATCCCGATCTGGGCGCCACAGAGTGTCTGAGCGAACGCGCAAGCGGTAGCGAGTTGCTGTGGCGAGCCAGGGCGGGAGTTGCAACCTTAAGCCCAGCCGCTTAAGCCGGATTCCAACCTTGCGTTGGGAACTTTGTTTTTTATAAAAAGAGTTTTATTATTGAAACGCTAAAGAATCACTCGCGAATGCGCTTAGATTTATCCCACACTTTGCTCTCTTTGCCCTGATACAGCCGGACAATATTCTGGCGATGGCGGGCAATAATCAAAATGCTCAGCATTAATACCGGGATGGTATATAAGGGCTTTATCCACCAGGTAAACAGCGGTGCTAATGCCACAGTAATAATAGCGGCTAACGACGAGTAGCCACTTAGTGCCACCAGTAAAATCCAGCTGGCAATGAGCAGCCCGGCCAGATCCAAGCCTATTGGCATCATGGCGCCAAACGCGGTAGCCACCGCCTTGCCACCTTTAAAGCCGAAAAACACCGGGTAAATGTGGCCTAAACAGGCACAAATGGCGATAGCGCCAAGCCAGATGGGTTCAATTTGTAAAAAATACGAGCCCCAGACCGGAATAGTGCCTTTTAATATATCAAACACCAACCCCAGTACTGCCGGGAAGGCACCGCCGAGGCGTAACACGTTAGTAGCACCTGGGTTGCCTGAACCGTGAAAGCGGGGATCGGGCAGGCGAAAAAGCTGGCATACCAGCACTGCTGATGACACCGAGCCTAATAAATAGGCAGCAAACATCATAATAACAATCAGCAGGGTCATTCCGACGGTTCCTCAGCACCAGTTTTTACCATAAGATTGCCGCTCGCTTTATAGCAGCAGAATAAGGGCTTGGTGGCTATTTACCTATCCGACCAGCCTACCTTAAACGAAAAATAACGCAATCCGGATTTAACTGAATGGACATAGTTTTTATAAAACAGCTACAAGTCGATACCGTTATCGGAGTTTACGACTGGGAGAAATCCATTCAGCAGCGGTTGTTGCTTGATTTAACCCTGACAGCTGACCAGCGCACGGCCGCCGCGACCGACGATATCAGCCTGACCCTCGATTATGCCGTTATTGCTGAAAAAGTGACGACGCTGATCACCGCCCAGCCGATAGAGCTGATTGAAACCGTAGCAGAACGGGTGGCCAGCATGTTACTGACGGAATTTGCCACCAGCAAAGTAGAAGTGACTGTCAGCAAGCCAGGTGCGGTGGCTCAGGCGCAAACGGTCGGTGTGCATATTGTTCGCACAGCCGCAGCGGTCAGGGAGTCGTCAATGACGGCACGGGAGCAAGCCTGATGGCTCGTATTTTTATCAGTATTGGCAGCAACACAGACCGCGAGCACTATGTTCGGGCCGGCGTATTGTCCTTGCAGCAGTATTTTGGTCAGGTGCAATTATCCAGAGTGTATGAAAGCGAAGCGGTCGGCTTTAACGGCGATCCGTTTTACAATCTGGTCGCCGCTACCGATACCGCATTAAGTATTGCCGATTGTGTATTGGTACTTAAACAAATTGAAGATAGCCATGGCCGGATCCGCGGAGCTGAAAAATTTTGTGGTCGCACCCTGGATTTAGATTTACTGACTTACGATCACACGATTTGCCAGCAACCGGTTGTTCTGCCTCGGGGTGAAATTACTGAAAATGCTTTTGTGCTATGGCCAATGGCGGAGTTAGCACCGGACGACATCCATCCGCAAAGCGGGTTAAGCTATGCCAGACTGTGGCAGGATTATCCTAAAAACAAACAACAAATCTGGCCAGTGCCGTTTAATTGGAGTGAGTGTAATTGAGTACGGTAGAAGTTATTATTTTAGCTATTCTGCAGGGCTTTACTGAGTTTTTACCTATTTCATCATCAGCGCACCTTATTTTGCCGTCGGCTATTCTGGGCTGGCGAGATCAGGGTATCGCTTTTGATGTCGCGGTGCATGTCGGCACGTTGCTGGCGGTCATCCTGTATTTCAGGCAGGACATAGGCCGCTTAACCGTAGGCTGGGTGCAAAGCCTTGGCGGTCGCCACAGTACCGATAGTAAATTGGCGTGGTGGGTTATTCTGGCAACCATTCCCGCCGGACTGGCGGGTTTATTAGCGGCAGATTACATAGAAACCTACTTACGTTCACCCTGGGTACTCGCCAGCACCACCATTATCTTTGGTCTGGCATTGTGGTGGGCTGATGCTACGGCGAAACAGCAACAAAGTATGGAGCAGCTTACCTGGGGGCAGGCGTTATTTATTGGTGTTGCTCAGGCTATCTCATTGATCCCGGGTACGTCGCGTTCTGGCATTACCATGACTGCGGCGATGCTACTGGGTTTAGATAAAGTCAGCGCGGCGCGGTTCTCTTTTTTATTATCTATTCCGATTATTATGTTAAGCGGCGGATATCAGGCCAGTAAATTATTGGCCGAACCAACGCGATTTGACTTAAACGCGATATTGCTGGGAATGGGCCTGGCGTTTATCAGCGCGATAATTTGTATTCACTTTTTCCTGAAAGTTATCAGCCGGATGGGCATGCTGCCCTTTGTGATTTACCGGCTGTTATTAGGAGTAGGGCTGATTATTTTCCTCGGGTGGTTTGCCGCCTGAGGCACTTAGTCTTTGAGAAAAAAGCTAATTGTCCTGCCAGGCCCGCTTTGCTGTGCTGATCGCCGCTAAGCGGGCGCGTTGTAACGCATCACCAATGGCTGCACCCTGAATACCCGTGGCGACAATATCGCGCACATTCACCGCCTTAGCGGCATGGGCCAGGTGTTGTAAATAACGGGCCTGCGGGTAGTCAGCCTGCTCAAACCCTGTGCGACCGCGCAAATCAGCCTGACAACAGCATAAAATGTCATCCAGACGCTGTGGTTTACGCCACAAATCAATACCATTAAACAGCTTGAGTATTGTGGCCGACTTTAATTCGCGGGCTTTATGTACCAGCTGATGGTATTCACAGACCAGCAGTGCCAGCTCACGACAATCATTTGGCACTCGCAATCGCTGACACAGCTGCTCAATTAACTTCAGGCCGGTGTACTCGTGACCATGGTGGGACGGCAACAGCTCGGCTTTGGTGACGCCTTTGCCTAAGTCATGCACCAGGGAGGCAAAACGGATATCCAGCCGATCAGACATCGTTGCGGCCTGGCCAAGCACCAGCAGGGTGTGAACACCAGTATCAATTTCCGGATGCCACTTTTCTGGCTGCGGCACTCCCCATAACGCTGCCAATTCAGGCATTAACGCCTGCAGCGCACCGCAATGATAAAGCAGCTGAAAATAAGCGGCCGGGCTTTGGCTGTTTAATGCTTTAGCGGTTTCCTGCCACACCCGCTCCGGGCTTAAGGTTTGTAACTCACCACTATGGCTTAGCTGGCGCATTAACGCCATGGTGTCATCGGCTACCCTAAAGCCCAGGTGGGCGTAGCGGGCATAAAAACGGGCAACCCGCAGCACGCGCAGTGGGTCTTCAGCAAATGCTGCTGAGACATGGCGCAAAACTCTCTGCTCAATGTCAGCCCGGCCGTTAAATGGGTCGATATAATTGCCGTTGTCGTCTCTGGCAATCGCATTGATGGTTAAATCACGCCGTTGTAAGTCCTGCTCCAGGGTAACGTCGGGCGCAGCATAAACGCTAAAGCCGGTGTAACCCTTACCATTTTTACGCTCGGTCCGTGCCAGCGCGTGCTCTTCCTTGGTTTGTGGATGCAGAAACACCGGGAAATCTTTGCCGACCTGTTGGTAGCCTGCCCCCAGCATTTGCTCAGGCGTGGCGCCCACGACCACCCAATCATGTTCATGAAAGGGATAGCCCAGCAGCTCATCACGTACTGCACCACCTACAAGATATCTTTGCACATGCTTTCCTGATTGCTTATTTTTTGCCATTATAGCGCCGTCAGTCTAATTTGCAGCGCTATTAACGCAGGATGCTTTGATGTATACCGGTTTTTTCGGTTTAACCAGTCCGCCCTTTTCAATTGCCCCTAACCCGGATTTTATGTATCTGGGCGCGCGTCATACTGAGGCATTAGCGCATTTACGCTATGGTCTGGGCGATGCTGGCGGTTTTGTGCTGTTAACCGGTGAAGTGGGTACCGGGAAAACTACCGTCTCTCGCACCCTGTTACAGGAACTGGATAGCAATACCGATGTTGCCTTTATTTTAAATCCTACGTTATCTGCATTGGAACTGCTGGCTGCAATTTGTGATGAGCTGAAAATTCGCTATAAAAAAGCGGATGCCAGTTTAAAACTGTTGGGCGATAAAATTACCCAGCGCCTGCAGAAAAATCATCAGGCAGGTAAAAAAACTATTCTGATAATAGACGAAGCACAGCATTTACAGCCAGCGGTGCTGGAGCAGCTGCGTTTGTTGACCAACCTGGAAACCAATACCAAAAAATTGCTGCAGGTTATTTTAATTGGGCAGCCTGAATTGCAGCAGTTACTGCAGCGCAATGACTTACGTCAGTTAGCGCAGCGCATTACTGCCCGCTATCACTTGTTACCGTTGGCTGTAACGGACGTTGAGCACTATTTAAAATACCGGCTGCACGTAGCGGGTTGCAGCCGGCCGGTATTTAGTAGCAAAGCGATTACTGCGCTTTATCAGCACAGTGGTGGTATTCCACGATTGCTTAATTTACTGGCCGATCGGGCTATGCTGGCGGCATATAGTCAGCAGCAAGCCACGGTAGAGCTGGCACAGGTACAGCTGGCGGCAACTGAAGTGCTGCCGCCAAACCAGCAACACGCCGTTGTCAGGCCCAGCCAGACATTGCCAGGCTGGTTGTGGCCGTTATTGACCGCCACTGGTATAGTTGTCGGGTTTTTATTAGCAATGGTGCTAATGCCTATACTGCGAGGTTAATGTTGTCAATTTTAATGGATGCCCTGAAGCAACAAGTCGCGCCGGCGCCTTCACCTCTCGTCAGGCCTCAGGCTGCGAACGGCTGGCGGAACCTGGCGTTAATATTGGGGTTTTTGCTGGCATTGGCGCTGGGCTTTACGCTGGCCAGTTGGTGGCAAAAGGCAAACCATACAGAGCCAACAGCCAGCGCTGCGGTAGTCCAGCAGGTTGAACCTGAACTTGCCAGTAGTGCCAGTATTGTGGCGGCACTGATAAACAACGCACCTGAGCTTGCTAACAAGGAGGCGGCAGCCGTTTCGTCTGAACAACAGCCCGGGCAGCAGTCTGAGCAACAGCAGTTTGAGCCGGAGCGGCGTGTTGGCAGTGTCACTGCGCCAAGCGCAGCAGCCGAACCAACAGTTCGCCCGGCTGAGCAATCAGGCAGTGCTACCGATCCATCAGCAGTACTGTCCGAAGTTGAAGTATCGGATGAACTGCGCCAGCGTTTTGCCTCAGCCATGGCGGCCAGTGAGGGCGTATCCCGACAGCCCCGCGCAGCGCAGCGCGGTTCTGCTGCGCCTGCTAAAGATATCAATGAGCTGGCTGCGCAATTACAGCGGCAAATTCCGCCACTGCGCTTTGAAGCCCATGTTTATGCCACACAGAGCTCGCAGCGCTGGGTGAAAGTGAATGGCAAGAGTTTGCAGGAAGGGCAATGGGTAACGGCCGATATCCGCTTAAAAGAAATTACACCGCAGTTTGTGTTGCTGGAAATGGGCAATGAGTTATTCAGTATGCCCGCGCTAACTGATTTTAACTGATTTTAACTGATTTTAGTTTAGTTATTTTAACTGACTGATTCTGCAATACTCATCGTATTTAATGTGTTGAAAACCGTTTCGTTACAAGTAATTTCGCACATCCAGGCCGTATTTTTTTAAATCGACACAGCCTTCAATATGTTCTTCCTGCTGACGCGACAAATCCATGACTTTTGGAATAATGTGGTGTTGATGAACGCTGTGATAGAACAATTTAACTTTGGGCTGAGTCGGTTTTTTCGGATTATTTTCCAGTACCAAGGCTAACTTACCAGTGGTCAGTTTCACCACTGTGCCCGGTGGGTATACGCCAATGCATTTGATAAACAGCTGCAACAGCTCGGTATCCAGCTGCAATGGGGTCAGGCTTAGTAAATAACGGGATGCGGCTAACGGACTCTGGTTACTGTTGGCCGGGTTGGTTAGCTTCTCATACTGATTCACAATTGCCAGCATCTGACTGCCTTTGGCGATTTGGTTACCTTTGATGGAGGGAGAACCGCTGCCATCAAGTAGTGCACAGTGCTGACTGATCCACAGCGATACCTGCCCAGCTAAATCTTTGTTACGTTGCAGCGCCGCCAGGCTGGTGCCAATAGCGGCAGAGTCGGGTTGATGTATTAACTCTGGCTTCAGCGCCTTACCAACATCATGCAGCAGCGCCGCCGTTATTAACGTTTTACTGCGATCGCTCGGCAGATTGATAAATTTCGCATAGGCTGCAATATAAACCGCGCAGTTAACGCTGTGCTGTAACAAGCTATCGCTTTGTTCGGCAATCCGCGTTAAACAAAGCAACACATCCTGATTGCGACTGACTGAGTCAGATAAACCGGCGCTAACTTCGTGTACCAGCGATAAGTCGATAGGTTGCTGGTTGCGGGTGGCATCGAGCACCAGTTGTTGCACCCGCTGACTTTGCATCAGGGCTTTTTCAGCTCGCGGCCATTCGTCAGCAAATAAATGACGTACCGGCGGGGCATCAGGCTCGGCAATATCCGCTGGGGTTTTTTCGGATGAAGCGGCAGGTTTTTCAGCCTCTAAAAAGCGGCTGGGGTCAACCAGAACAGTCAGTACCCCTTTGGCCTGCAATTGGGCAATGGCTTGCACACTGCGGACCCAGCCAGCATGCTTAACGCTAATATCACCGCGTTGTTCAACTACTTCAACAACGTAGCTGCCGGGTTGTAACTCGGTGACCGGTATTTTCTGATATGCCATCCAATTGCCAGTTTAAACGTAATGCCAAAATAACGAGGTAAGAGTATATGCCTGACGACTTAACCCGACGTTAACCAGTCGACTAAGTGTATCTGTCCTGCGGTAAAATCGCCAGAATACGCGCTTTATAATTTATTTCATTCAAGCATAGCAAATACTGACACTTTTGTTGTTTTTGTTTGTTACCGCCCCGGTCGAGCTGGAGCTGGTTATTTTTCAGTATTATCAGTATATAATCAGACTATCCTGTTACCGAGTCTGGCATTAGCTATCATGAGCTTACCGTTGAAACCGAAAAATCTGGATCGGATTGATCTTAATATTCTGGATACGTTGCAAAAAGAAGGACGGATTGCCAATGTTGATTTGGCAAAAAAAGTGAATTTGAGTGCCAGTCCCTGTATCGACCGGGTAAAAAGGCTGGAAAAAAGTGGCTACATAGAGGGCTACGGAGCGCGGTTAAATGCAGCAATGCTTGGCTTTGGCACCACTGTGTTTATTGAGATCACGCTGGATAACACCACCAGCGCCGTATTTGATCGCTTTAAAGATGAAGTGCTGAAAGTACCGCATGTGGTGGAATGCCATATGGTAGCGGGCGGTTTTGATTATTTACTGAAATTAAGGCTGCCTAATATGGATGCGTACCGGATTATTCTGGAACAAATTGTTGATTTACCGGGGGTGGTGAAAAACCATACCTATGTGGTAATTGAGCAGGTTAAACGGGATACCGGGCTGCCGCTAAAAGCGAACGACAGCCTCGGCTAATGAACTGGTTTACATCCAGCGCTCGCTGTCGCGCCGTTTCGGCCACAGCGCAGGAAGTACTAAACCGAAAATGAGGCCAATTAATAAAATCGCCGAACCAATCACCATCGGGTTTTGCCAGATACTGGTCTGAGTCGCCTCCAGCTGTGCCTTAAGTTGCTCATACGAGCGGTTACCCTGAGCTAACTGCTCCAGTGCTTTCTCCCGTTCAACAATCGCGCTATTAAGCTGGCTGCTTAACTCATTGCGCTCCTGCTCTAATTGCTGGACCTGGTCGCGCTGACTGTTAAAACTCTCGGTCAGCGTCTCTAACTGTGTTACCAACCCCGGGGTATAACTAAGATATTCTTTAGGTAACCAGCCGGTTTTATTGTCTTCATAGCGTATTTGCGCATAGCCGCTGTCGGCGTCTTCACTAATAAACGTTACCGGCTGGCCGGCGTTGATCGTGCCGACGATCCGGTATTGATTGCCCGGACCAGAGTGCAGATATACAAACAACGCATCGCTGATAAACGCTGCTTTTTCAGCGCTTTCTTGCTGAGATGCAACAGGCAGACTGAACGCTGTCAGGAAAATTGACAGGAAAAATATCCGGGAAACAGAGCTGCGAAATAATCTAAACATAGGTATCCTAATCTATTCTAAGCAATGATGACGCTTGAGCTGGACTTAACACGATACCCGGATGATAGGGAGTTGTCAGCAAATTGACAAGTGTAAAAGTTGGCTGGACAAGCCGCGGCCTGATAACAGAGGATTGCCTGACATGAGTATCGAGCTGGAATTAAAGTTTTCACTGGCGGTAGCCGAGAGCCAAAAGCTACCAACCTTGCTGGCCTCTTTCGGCATGCTGACCGACCATGGCCCGGCAACATTACTGAATGCTTATTTTGATACGCCGGACAATTGGTTTCGCCGTCACGATATGGGCCTGCGCACCCGGCAGAAAAACGGCCGTTTTGAACAAACGATTAAACTGGCCGGGCAGCAACATGGTGCATTGCAAGCCAGGCCGGAATTTAATAGGCCTGCCACTGGTATTGTGCCCGACCTTACCGCGTTCCCGGCAGAAATCTGGCCTGAGAATACCGATCTGAACCTACTGCAACAACAACTTACCGAGATTTTTCGCACCGACTTTACCCGCCAAAGCTGGCAGTTAACCACGGATGGTACCTTAATTGATGTGGTTTACGATAGCGGAGAGGTGATTGCCGGCAATAAGTCAGAACCGATTGCCGAGCTGGAACTTGAGCTGCTAAGTGGCAGTGTTAATCCGCTCTTTACCCTGGCCGAGCATGTTATTGAGCAGTTGCCCCTGCGCACAGGCTGGCTTAGCAAAGCGGCAAGAGGCTATTTATTAGCTGATAAACAACAGCTTGGCGCACCAAATGCTTCTGAGCAGGGCTTAATTGCCAATCTGAAAGCATTACAATGCACTGAAGCGCTGTTTTACCGAAGCACACCACATCAGCAACTGCCGAATTCGGCAGTGAATTATCCGCCAGTGCCGCCAGCCCAGTCTGGCCTGTTAGCGCAAGCCGCTGATTTTTTGCTGGCGATCAGTGCTGAACTTGCCGTATTACAATATGACAGCTACAGCGAACAGGCGCGGCAACTGGCAGTGCAATTACAGCAAGGTGTACTGGTATTTGACCACAGTGCTTATAACCGCTTGCTGCTGTCGCTGGCAGTTCTGTTATTACCTCCTGTGGCAGCGCCGGCATTAGACACAACGCGTGTGCAGCCGTTATGACTCAGACCAACGATTACTGGCAGGAAGCGTTTGCACAACTGCAAGGCACAGAGCTGGCCCCGGGTAGCCAGCAACAACTTACAGCCCTGCTAAAAGCCAGCCTGTTTTTAGGCCGTACCCTTTGCCAGCAGCCAGAGTTACTGCAGCTGGTGCTGGATAAAGACGCCGTGGTGCAAGCCATCAGCCAACCCTGTCACGATCCTCTTAGTCGTATTGAACTGACTGACGAGGTGGCCATCTTCAGTAAATTAAGACGCTACCGCAACCGGGCACTGGCATTGTTGCTAACGGCCGATATTTATCAGCTGCAAACGACGGAACAGGGGCTGGCGCGGGTATCGGCGCTGGCAGATTGTTTAATTAATAGCGCCTATCATTGGGCCTATCAACTGCAGCAACAGCAAAATGGCACCCCCTATGATGCGCATGACAAGCCGATGCCGATGCTGATATTAGGCATGGGCAAACTGGGTGGAGCAGAGCTTAACTTTTCGTCAGATATCGATCTTATATTTACCTACCCCGGCCATGGTGAAACGCGTGGTGGCCGCCGCGCGCTTGAGCATCAGCAGTTTTTTACCAAAGTGGGTCAGAAACTGATTGCGGCGTTACATCAGGCCACCGCTGATGGTTTTGTCTATCGGGTCGATATGCGCTTGCGGCCCTTTGGTGACAGTGGTCCTTTGGTGCTGAGTTTTGCGGCATTAGAAGACTATTATCAGGAGCAGGGCCGCGACTGGGAGCGTTATGCGTTGCTCAAAGCCCGGGTGTTAAACCCCGATCAGCAGCATGCGGCCGAATTACAGCAACTGCTGAAACCCTTTATTTACCGCCGATATATTGATTTTTCAGCAATTGAATCGCTAAGGCGAATGAAGCAACTGATTGAGCAGGAAACCCGGCGCCGTAATCGGGTAGATAATATTAAGCTCGGTGCCGGCGGTATCCGTGAAGTGGAGTTTGTGGTTCAGACGTTACAGTTAATCCGTGGTGGCCGCATCCCACAGCTGCAGCAACAAAGCTTGCTAAAAGCCTTGCAAGGGCTGGTTGAGCACGAGATGTTAACGCCGGATCAGGCAGCAGAATTAAAGTCCGATTACTTATTCCTGCGCAAGGTTGAGCAGGCGCTGCAAGGCATAGACGATAAGCAAACCCAAACGTTGCCAGCCGATCCCAGCGGCCGGGCTCAGCTGCTGGCGACACTGAATATAGCAGACTGGCCAGCCTTGCATCAGCAGATTGTGGATACCATGGCCCGGGTGCATCAGCAGTTTAAGCTGGTGATTGATCATGAAGACAGTCCGGAGCAGGAAGAGCTTGGCGTGGGGCGCTTGTTATTGGGCAGCCAGCTGGCCGCGGCTGATTTGGCGGAGCAACTGGAGTGGTTGGATACGGCTTCTGCGATAGCGCTTGTCACGGATTTACAGGCCTTTCGGCAGGATTGTCAGAAACGAAGCGTTGGCCCACGTGGCCATGAATTCCTCAGTAAATTAGTGCCTATTTTATTGCACCTAATTCAGACAGAGCAGGCTGACACTTTGGTGCTTGGCCGGGTGCTTGGGGTGTTTAGGCAAATTATGACCCGCACGGCCTATCTTGAACTCTTGTATGAGAATCCGCCAGCGCTGCAACAGCTGGTCAAATTATGTACTCAAAGTGGCTGGTTGGCTGAGCAACTGGCACGTTACCCGATGCTGCTCGATGAGCTGATTGATCCGGAGCAGTTATACCGGGTGGCTGACAAAGCGGATTATCAGGATAGGTTGCGCCAGTATTTATTGCGGGTACCGGAAGACGACTTAGAGCTGCTAATGGAAATATTACGCCAGTATAAGCAGGCGCAGCAATTGCGCATTGCTGCGGCAGATATTAGTGGTGCCTTGCCCTTAATGCAGGTAAGCGATCACTTAACCTGGTTAGCCGAAGTGGTGATGGAACAGGTGGTTGCGCTGGCCTGGCAACAAATGACAGCGCGTTACGGCTTGCCAGTGGGTGCCACTGATGCTGACCGCGGTTTTGCGGTGGTGGCATATGGCAAAATGGGTGGGCTTGAGCTTGGCTATGGTTCCGATCTGGATCTGGTATTTTTGCATCAGTGTGACAGCCTGGACAGCACCAGTGGTGATAAGCCGATAGATTCGCGTCAGTTTTACCTGAAACTAGCACAAAGGGTATTGCATCTGGCAACCACCCGCACCAACAGTGGCGTATTATACGAAATTGATACCAGGCTCAGGCCCTCGGGCAACTCTGGCTTGCTGGCGATCCATATTGATACGTATTTTCAATATTTACAGCAGGAAGCCTGGACCTGGGAACATCAGGCGCTGGTCAGAACCCGTTTAATTATCGGCTCTGAGCGGATGATGAGCTGTTTCTGGAAAATACGGGCAGACATTATTCAGCAACAGCGCGACCCTCTTCAGCTGCGCAACGATGTGACAGCGATGCGACAAAAGTTACGTACGCATCATGGCAGTGCCGACGATGATGTAAAATACAGTGCCGGTGGCATTGTTGATCTGGAATTTATCAGCCAGTACCTGGTTCTGGCGCATGGCCACTCTTATCCGGCGCTGTATCGATACAGTGATAATATCAGGATCCTGGATGCCGCTGGTGAAGCCGGTTTGTTGTCAGCGGAACAGGTTACGGCGCTGCAACAGGCCTATCAGTTATTACGCGGCTGGGGTCACCGGCTTACTCTGGCGCCTGCCCGGGTGCCAACCGAAAGCCGGCTGGCAGACGCCAGAAGTGCTGTGCATCAGGTGTGGCAGATACTATTTCCGTAACCGTCGTGCCAGGTTCAGTCTGGCATCGTGGTGCGCTTAGCCCGCATTGATGGGCTTGCAATGATCTTTCAGATAAGGCGTAAGCCGGCTGGTAATCACTACAGCGCGTTCGTTAGGGCAAAAATAAGTGAGCACCGGCTCGGCAAAGTCAGGGGCTATTGCCTTGCCGATGCTATATACCGTGCCTAGCAAGGTGGTGTCAGTTTGAAAATATTGTTTTACCACGTAATCCCGCGGCAAAGTCCAGAAGAGGGTAATGCCTTCACGCTGCGCATAATTACTGAGGGTGGTTTTTAAGGTTTCTCCGGCACGAAAACGGCGATCAGTTTCCAGACCTTGCCAGTTGGCCTCAGCTGGCAGCACTTCGCGGCCACGTTGTGCCAGATTGCGGCTTAACTGACCGCTGGTATCGGGTAGTGAAATATGAAAGTCGCTTTGTTCATTATTACCCGCATGATTACCGCGAATTTTACTGTAAAACTCGCTGAAACCACGGGCTGCCTTGTTCATGGTTTCTTTCTCAAAAATCAGCTCTGATTTTGTCAGTAAAAAATAACCACCGATAACCAGTAACGCCAGGATAAATATGGTGCGAACCCAATACCCCATGTTTATTGCCCCCTAACAGCGCCGGCTGTTGTTTCCGTTTTGTAAAGTGATGGATCGTCGGATTGCGGCCGGGTTTTAAAGCGGCGGTGCAACCACATGTACTGTTCAGGGTGCTTTAATACGGCTTGCTCTACCCACTGATTAACTCGTGTGACGTCCGTTTTATCGTCGCCGCTGGGGAAAGCCGTATAGGCCGGTAGCACGTCAACCTGATAGCCCTGATGCCCGGGTAAACGGTAAGTATAGACCGGGATAACCACACAATTGGCGGCATTGGCAAACAGTAATGTGCCGGTAGTGGTGGCGGTTTGCGGCACAGCGAAAAAAGGCACAAATTCAGCGCGGTTGCGGCCGTAGTCCTGATCCGGCAGGTAAAAGCAGACTTCCCGCTGATTAAGCGCCTGAATAAGCCCTTTCACATCGCGTTTGCCAATCATGTATTTGTTCGCACGGCTGCGACCATGATACTGCAGGTAGTCCATCAGTGGGTTATTGTGTGGCCGGTAAAAACCCACGCTGGGGTGAGTTAAGCCAAACACCCGACATGCGGCTTCCAGATGTAAAAAATGCCCTGCCAGCAGCAGCACACCTTTTCCCTGAGCCAGCGCGGCTTCAATATGTTCGTAACCTGAAAAGTGGGCCAGTTTTCGCACCCGCCAGTTGGGCCACCACCAGCCAATAATCGTTTCAAACAGGGCTTTACCCGATTCGGCAAAGTTTGCTTTAAGTAATTTGTGTTGCTCAGTTGGGGGCATGTCAGGAAAACATAAGGCAATATTACGGGCGGCGACTTTACGCCTCGAGCCCATAAGTTTATATAGCAAGGCGCCGACACCACTGCCCATTAGCATTAACAGCCGATAGGGCAACCAGCTTATCAGCCACATCAGGGCAACACCCAGCCATAACAGCCAGTATTGAGGAAGTAAAAAACGCCAGCTAAATTGGGGAGCATTAACCACAGTGGCTGTCTCAAAAGTAAGTAATGTGGCTATTGTAACGAAAAAAACCGGTCAGAACAGACCAAACTGGTAGGAGGTTCACCGCAAATGCGGTGAACCTTAAGCAATATTACTCGACCAATGCCTGGTTAATTGCCAGTAAATCCTGTTCTGACAAGTTACCTGCCGCCTGTTTTAACGACAAAATAGCAATGACATAGTTGTAGCGGGCTGCCGATAAATTGCGGCGGGCTTCAAACAGGTTACGGGTGCTTTGCAATACATCAACAATGGTCCGGGTGCCAACTTCAAAGCCAGCGTCAGTGGCATTTAACGCGCTGTCAGCAGAGATGACCGCTTGCTCTAAAGCGCGGATGGTCGCGATATTGGCGTTAATATCATTAAACGACACCCGTACCTGACGTACCGCAGTGCGGTAGCTTTGTTCTAAATCCTGGCTGGCCGCAACGTAATTAGCCTTGGCCACGTCAGTCGCAGCAACGGTACCACCACCACTGTATAGCGGAACCCGTAAATTCAGGCCAATTCGCTTATTATCCAATCGTGGGGGATTAGTGGGCAGGGAGGTACCAAGAAAGGTACTCGTCGATTCATCATCCCCAGTCCCGTAGGCTGCATCCAGGCTCAGCGTTGGATAGTGACCGGCTTTCGCATTTTCAATATCATTCTGGGCAATTTCCAATGCTAGCTTATTGGCTTTGATATTCAGATTCAACTGTTCTGCTAGTTGCACCCAGGCATCGGCGGTAGTCGGCGAAGGTTGCACGGTATCAAATTTATCAGTATCTAAACTGGCCAGTTCGCTGTGGTACTGCCCGGTTATTTCACGCAGCGTTTCGCGGGCGGTCTCTACCAAATTCTGTGCGGCAATTTCGCGGGCTACCGCACTGTCAAACTGAGCCTGTGCTTCATGGACATCGGTAATGGCGGTTAAGCCTACTGCAAAACGTTGCTTGGTTTGCTCTAACTGGCGCTCAATTGCCCGCTTTTCTGCTTCAGCAAAGCTTAAGCCGTCTACGGCTTCGAGTACATTAAAATACGCCTGTGACACCCGGACAATCAGTCCCTGTATTTCTGCATCCAGAATAGTCTGACTTTGCATAGCCAATTTTTCAGCTGTGTTCAGGTTTTTCCAGTTGGTCCAGTCAAATACCGACTGACTTAGGCCAACTTCAGCGCTCCAGCCGGTAGTGTCCGATTCAATAATCGTCAGTTCATCGCCGACGAATCCCTGGCGCTCGTTAATACTTTTGCTGTAGCCCGCAGTTAAATTCACCTGCGGCAATAAGCGAGCTTTAGAAATATCAATCCGCTCTCTGGCAGCATTACGAACGGCTTCTGCTTTGAGTAACTGAGGATCTTTCTGGATAGCCAGTTGATACACTGTGGTTAAATCTGCAGCAAGAGCGCTAACGCTGAATACGGTTAGCGAAGACAAAATCAGAGTACTTAAAAACGTTTTTTTCATAATCACCAAGTCCTGGCTTAACGGAAATTGAATAAATGATAACCTGTTACGGTAAACTAAGTCAGGATTAAACCGTAAAGTTACCGTCAAGAGTGTAACAAAATGTGAGGGCAGACATGTCTGAAGTCAATAACGTCGATTATCCATCATTTACCGCAGATGATGTAGAGATAATCGACAAAAGCACGGTTTTTCAGGGTTTTTTTCAGATTGAACGCTGCCGGCTGCGCCATAAACTTTACGCGGGTGGCTGGAGCAGCCCTATGGTGCGGGAGATATTTGAACGCGGCCATGCTGCCGCAGTGCTACCGTACAATGCGCAAACCGATGAGCTGGTTTTAATCGAGCAGTTCCGGCCCGGTGCGATGATTGGAAACCGCAGCCCCTGGTTGCTGGAAATAATTGCCGGTATGATAGACCACCAGCAGACTGGCGAGCAAACCGCAAGGCGTGAAGCGCTGGAAGAAGCCGGTCTTGAGCTTGGCGCGTTATGGCCTATGCTTAGTTATTTTTCCAGCCCCGGTGGCACTACCGAGCGGGTGCAATTATTTCTTGGCCAGCTAACCAGGCCTGTGTTGCCGGGTATTTATGGTTTGGAGCAGGAGCATGAAGATATCAAAGTTCAGCTGCTACCACGCGCTGATGCAATGCACTTGCTGACTAAAGGTAAGATTGACAATGCTGCTACGGTAATAGCACTGCAGTGGCTGACTTTACATTTAACCGAGGTGCGCCGCGCCTGGAGTAGTGATGCTGTTGACTAAAGCGCGGCAATATCAGCCGCAGTTACCTGATTTTCTGAGTTTATGCGAGCGCAATTATGCCCGCTTAAACCGTTTGTTGCCGGCAAAATATGCACCGGGATTGCAGTGGACTATTGCCATCAGTTCGCAGCAGCACTATCAGCTTAGCGTGCTCGAATGCGGGCCCTTTACCACCCGGCTGCAAATTGAACTGCTAAGTGCAACAACGTTAGCAGCGGGTAATAATCTGTTTAGCCCAAGTTTTGATGTGCAGCTGTACCACGATGCCCAGTTGGCAGAAGTGGTGCGGATGGCCCGCCACCGCAAATTTGCTGCGCGTTACCCTTACCCCAACCCGCAAATGATGCAACCGGACGAAAAACGGCAGATAAACCTGTTACTGGCAGACTGGCTGAAATTATGTGTGGCTCAGGGCTATAATGCGACCGAGCTGGACCTTAAGTAATGGCCATATTGCAGTTAGCGGCTAAAGCGCCAGATTGTCCCTACCAGATTGTGCAGATAAGTGATTGTCATTTATTAGCAGATATTGATGACGAGTATCAGGGGGTTAAACCCGGACGCTATCTGCAGCAGGCCATCCGGGCCGTGATGGATAATCCCTGTCAGCCAGATGCAGTTATTCTCAGTGGGGATTTAAGTCAGGACCATAGCCGTGCCTCTTATCAATTGCTGGTACAAATACTGGCACCGTTAAGCTGTCCGGTGCTGGTGCTGCCAGGCAATCACGATAATTATGAGCATCTTAACTGGTTAACCGGTCAGACTCCTGTGGTTGCGGCCAGCAGTGTGCAGCTGCCCGGCTGGCAGTTATTGTTGCTGGATACGAAAGGCGACACGCCGGCGGGTTTTTTTAATGCGAGGCGCCGTGAGCGGCTGGTCCGTCAATTCGCCAGCAGTGACGCAGAGGGCTTCTGGCTGTTTAGTCATCACCACCCGTTACCGTTAGGCAGCGCCATTGATAAACATGGCTGGCAGAATGCAGAACCGTTCTGGCAGCTACTGGCAACAGAGCCCAGGGTAAAAGGCCTGGCGCATGGCCATTGCCATCATGCTTACACAAAAGAGCATCAAGCCATTCAGCTGGTGGGTTGTCCGGCCAGCTCAGTACAGTTTTGCCAGCAGAACGCCTGGCAAACCCTCGATCACGGCCCGATGTATTGTCATTGGCAGTTTGCGGCCGATGGTCAGGTAAGCTGGCAGTTTGTTACAGTAAGTTAAAAGCACCAATAACAGGAGAGCGCGTTTGACGCTTTACTATTTACATGGCTTTGCCAGCTCATCGCAGTCAGTTAAAGCGGTGCAGGCCCGGCAGTATTTTAGCCAGCATTACCCGCAGCAACCCTTTGTAGCGCTGGATTTAGCCTACACCCCGGCAGAAGCGATGGCACAGTTAAAGCAGGTGATGGGTAAGGCCCCGCCACAGGCGATTATTGGTAGCTCGCTCGGTGGTTTTCTGGCTACGGTGATGGCCGAACGCTATCAGTGCCGTGCCTGTTTAATTAACCCGGCGGTGGCACCTCATCAGGTGCTGGCTGAGTATCTGGGAGAGTATTATCATCCGGTGCTGCAGCAAAAGTTCAGGGTGCAACCGAGCCATATGGCAGAGCTGGAGCAATTGATGCCTGTCCGGTTGCGCCAACCGGCAAACTATTTAGTACTGTTGCAAAGCGGTGATGAAGTGTTAGATTACCGCAACGCCGTTAGCTATTATCAGGGCGCCCGGCAGCAGGTGATTTGTGGTGGCGATCACAGTTTTATCAATTTTGCCGGATATTTGCCGGTAATTGCCGAATTTTGCCAGCTTAGTACCGCAAGCCACCCCCAGGGCCCCATGAGCAGAAAGTAACCAGACAGTGACAACAACTATGACAGAACAACTCTACAATGCCGAATCGATTGAAGTATTAACCGGGCTTGAGCCGGTGCAGCGCCGGCCCGGAATGTATACCGATACAACCCGACCGAACCACCTGGCGCAGGAAGTTATTGATAACAGTGTGGATGAAGCGCTGGCGGGGCATGCGGATCTGGTGCAGGTGATCTTACATGATGATCAGTCACTGGAAGTTATTGATAACGGCCGGGGCATGCCAGTGGATATTCATCCGGAAGAGGGCGTGTCAGGTGTTGAGCTGATTATGTGTCGGCTGCATGCTGGTGGTAAGTTCTCCAACAAGAATTATCAGTTCTCCGGTGGCTTGCATGGGGTAGGTATTTCAGTGGTAAACGCCTTATCCAGCCGGGTTGATGTCAGCATCCGGCGCGACGGTAATGTATACGATATCGCCTTTGAACATGGCAACAAAGTCAGTGAACTGACCATTAGTGGCACGGTGGGCAAACGCAACACCGGTACCCGGCTGCGTTTCTGGCCCACCCCCAGTTATTTTGACTCTCCAAAATTTTCGGTCAGTCGGCTGTTACATGTATTAAAAGCCAAAGCGGTGCTGTGTCCGGGATTGACGGTAAAATTTGATGATAAAGTAAACCAGCAACAATACAGCTGGTGTTATCAGGCAGGGATCCGCGATTATCTGGCTGAAGCGGTTCAAAACTACATCGCGTTGCCCGAGCAACCTTTTGTTGGTAATTTCAGTGGCTCACAAGAAGCCGTGGAATGGGCCTTGCTATGGCTGCCTGAAGGCGGCGAGTTAGTTACCGAAAGTTACGTCAATTTAATTCCTACCGCTCAGGGCGGCACCCATGTTAATGGCTTACGCCAGGGGTTGCTGGAAGCACTGCGCGAGTTTTGTGAGTTTCGAACCTTATTACCCCGTGGCATAAAACTCTCACCAGAGGATGTCTGGGATCGCTGTAGCTATGTGCTCAGCGTCAAAATGCAAGACCCGCAATTCGCCGGTCAAACCAAAGAGCGGCTATCGTCGCGCCAATGTGCTGCCTTTGTGTCCGGCATAGTTAAAGACGCTTTTAGTTTGTGGTTAAATGAACATACCGATATTGCGCTGGCGCTGGCCGATTTTTGTATTAACAATGCCCAGAAACGTTTAAAAGCTGCGAAAAAAGTTATCCGCAAAAAAGTGACCTCGGGCCCAGCGTTACCGGGCAAGTTAACGGATTGTTCAGCGCAGGATCTCAGCCAGACAGAATTGTTTTTTGTAGAGGGTGACTCGGCGGGCGGTAGTGCCAAACAGGCACGGGATCGCGAGTTTCAGGCGGTAATGCCACTGCGGGGTAAAATATTAAATACCTGGGAAGTGGATTCGGGACAAATTCTGGCCTCGCAGGAAGTCCATGATATTTCAGTGGCTATCGGTATTGATCCCGACAGTCAGGATCTATCGGGGTTACGCTACGGCAAAATATGTATTCTGGCCGATGCGGCTTCTGATGGTTTACATATTGCCACTTTGCTATGTGCATTATTTATGCGTCATTTCAGTGCGCTGGTCGCGGCGGGTCACATCTATGTTGCCATGCCGCCGCTGTATCGGATTGATATTGGTAAAGACGTTTACTATGCGCTGGATGAAGATGAGAAAAACGGTGTGCTGGACCGGATAGAAGCGGAAAAGAAACGCGGCAAGGTTAATGTGCAGCGTTTCAAAGGTTTGGGTGAGATGAACCCATTGCAGCTAAGGGAAACGACAATGGATCCGAACACCCGCCGTTTAGTGCAGTTAACCATTGACGATGTTGCTCAGACCATGGAACTGATGGATATGTTGCTGGCGAAAAAACGGGCGACCGATCGGCGTGACTGGTTGGAACTAAAAGGTGACCGGGCATTAATTGCCTAGTCAGAAGACGGGTTTGGCAACACCACTGATTAAGGATGTGATACCGTTTTGAAGAGAATCTGCCACTACTTTTGCGCGCTGTCATGGCTGTGTCTGGCGTTTGGCTTACAGGCTCAGCCGATACCGGACTGGCTGTTGCAGCTGGATGATATGAAACACCAGCAGCCTGAGCAAAGTCTGACCATTCTTAACCAACACCAGCCGGAATTTGCCACTCAGCCTGCAGCGGTGCAAGCGTATTGGTTGCGCCAGCAAGCGGCGGTATACAGTGCACTGGGCCGGCATCAGCAACAACAGCAGGCGGCGCGCCAGGCTCTGGAGTTACTTAAAGATACCGAGTCAGCGTTAAAGGTAGAAGTATGGTACGAACTGGGTTACGCCCTGGAAATGCAGGTGCAGCTAACCGAGGCCATGAAGCATTATCAGCAGGGCACGGCGTTAGCCACGTTGTTGGATAACGAGAAACTGATTTTACGGGGGCAGATTAATCAGGCCGCTGTTTTAAGCGATCAGAATGATGATAAGCAGGCATTGTCATTGCTTAAAACGGTTTATCAGCGAGCTGAACTGCTGCAAGATCCTCAGATCCTGGCCGAGGTGAATGCCCAGCTTGGTCTGATGTATTCGTCCCTGGCATTTGAAGATGATGCCGTGGCGTTTTTGCAGCGGGCTCTGGTGTTATATCAACAATTGGGCTGGGTGAAAAATGAAATCGCCGTATTGTTTAACCTGGCCCGCACCTACAGCTATCAGGAACAGTATCAGCAGGCGTTAGATCATTTCAACCAGATGCTGCAGCGCAGTTTAAATGCCAATGACGCGGTTAATCTGTATCACGCCTATCTGGGGCTGGCGATTACCAGCGCTGAAATGAGCCGTACAGAAGCCGCGCTTGGGTATATTGAGAAGGCAGAGCAATATTTGCCGCGGTTGCAATCGAGTTATCATGTGCAGTCGCATCATTATGAAAAAGCATTAATATACCGTGACTTAGAGCAGACTTCGCTGGCGATGCAACATGTGATGCTGGCAGAGCAGGCGGCAGATCAACCGGCTGAACAAGTGGAACATGTCACCTTGGCCATTAAACTGTTACGGGCCGAATTATTGGCCCAGCAAGATCAATATCAGAAAGCGTATCTGGTGTTGCAAGACTTTGTAGATGGATTTCAGCTGCTACGTAACAAAGAAAATGAACTGGCATTGGAGCGGATCCGGCTGGAGTTTGACAGCGAGCGGCATCAGGTACGCAGCAATCTGCTCGAAGCTGAGAATGAATTAAAAGCTCTGCGGCTGCAGGAGGTGGAGCGAAAAAGGCAAATTCAGCTACTGTGGCTGGGGATCCTTGGCTGTACCACGCTTATCTTACTTGGCATTGTATTGTGGCAATTCAGCCGCCGTGCCAGTAAAACAGCGAGTAAGAGCAACGGTGTGCCCTTATAGCAACCCAGGCAAGTGCCAATGTAAAAACTAATGTAAGAACTAGTGTTAAAACGACATTTGACCACGACTTAGCTAAATAACAACAGGAACCGGCATGACAGAAACGGTGTTATCCCACGACGGTGTAGAGCAGTTACCGCTGCGCCGCTTTACTGAAGAAGCCTACTTAAATTATTCGATGTACGTCATTATGGACCGGGCTTTGCCGCATATTGGCGATGGCTTAAAGCCTGTACAACGACGAATAGTGTATGCCATGTCAGAACTGGGGCTGTCGCATCTGGCAAAATATAAAAAGTCAGCCAGAACCGTTGGTGATGTACTGGGTAAGTTTCATCCGCACGGCGACAGTGCCTGTTATGAAGCCATGGTGTTGATGGCGCAACCGTTCTCTTATCGCTATCCACTGGTAGATGGCCAGGGTAACTGGGGTGCACCGGATGATCCGAAATCATTTGCCGCCATGCGTTACACCGAAGCGAAATTATCCCGTTTTAGCGAAGTCTTATTATCGGAACTTGGCTCGGGTACTACCGACTGGGCGCCGAACTTTGACGGTACCCTGGAAGAGCCAAAAGTGCTGCCGGCGCGTTTGCCGCATATTCTGCTTAATGGTATTACCGGTATTGCGGTGGGCATGGCGACAGATATTCCGCCGCATAATGTGCGTGAAGTGGCCAATGCCTGTGCCGCCTTACTGGACAATCCGCAAAGCTCCATTACCGATTTAATGCAGTACGTAAAAGGTCCGGATTACCCGACCGATGCTGAAATTATCAGTTCGGCCAGCGACATTGCTGCCATTTATCAAAGCGGCCGTGGCAGCATTAAAATGCGGGCAGTGTATCAGCTTGAGGATGGTGAAATTGTGCTGACCGCACTGCCGCATCAAACCTCTGGGGCGAAAATTCTGGAACAAATTGCCGGCCAGATGCAGGCGAAAAAGTTGCCGATGGTCAGTGATCTGCGTGATGAGTCTGATCATGAAAACCCAACTCGCATAGTCATTATGCCGCGCTCAAACCGGGTGGATATTGACCAGCTGATGCAGCATTTATTTGCGACCACTGATTTAGAGCGCAGTTACCGGGTTAACTTAAATATTCTGGGACTGGACCAGCGGCCCCGGGTAAAAAACCTGCTGGAAATTCTGAACGAGTGGCTTAGTTTCCGTCGCGATACGGTGCGTCGGCGCTTGCAATACCGCTTAGATAAAGTACTCGACCGTTTGCATGTGTTAGAAGGCTTACTAATCGCCTTTTTAAACATTGATGATGTTATTCGCATTATCCGCACCTTTGACGAACCTAAACCTGAGCTGATTGCTTTTTTCGGTATTACCGAGCGCCAGGCCGAAGCCATTTTAGAGCTGAAACTTCGTCATCTGGCAAAACTGGAAGAAATGAAGATCCGGGGCGAGCAGGATGCGCTGGCCAAAGAACGCGACAAGCTGCAAAGTATTTTAGGCTCAGAGAAAAAACTGACTAAACTGATCCGCGACGAATTGCTGGCCGATGCGGAAAAATATGGCGATGATCGGCGCAGCCCGCTGGTGACACGGGGTGAAGCTAAGGCCCTTAGTGAAAAAGAGTTACTCCCCAGTGAGCCGGTAAGCGTGGTGTTATCGGAAAAAGGCTGGGTGCGCTGCGCTAAAGGTCATGATGTCGACGGCAATGCCTTAAGCTATAAGGCGGGCGATGCATTTAAAGCCATGGCCAGTGGCCGGTCTAATCAGCAGGCGGTGTTTATCGACTCCAGTGGCCGCAGTTATGCAACCGAAGCCCACGAACTGCCTTCAGCCCGCGGTCAGGGCGAGCCATTAAGCGGCCGCTTTACCATCGTGGCCGGTGAAACGGTTGACCATGTGTTATTGGGCGATGAAAAACGGGCATTATTGTTAGCCAGCGATGCAGGCTATGGCTTTGTCGCGGAATACAGTGATTTGCTTAGTCGTAATAAAGCAGGGAAGGCGGTGCTGAGTTTGCCAGCCGGTGCCAAAGTATTGCCGCCGCTTGTCGTGAAACAACCCGAGACTGATTTATTGCTCTGTATTTCAAATGAAGGAAGAATGCTGGTATTTCCGGTCAGCGAATTACCCAAGCTGAGTAAGGGCAAGGGCAATAAATTAATGTCGATACCAACAGCCCGCGCGGCAAGTCGCGAAGAGTATGTCTGTCAGTTGGCGGTTGTGCCGGCCGATGGTGGGGTCACGCTGGTTGCAGGTAAGCGTAAACTTACCTTGAAAATGGCTGATTTAGCGCATTACGTTGGCGAGCGCGGTCGTCGGGGTAATAAATTGCCCCGTGGTTTGCAGCGCATTGACGAAGTGCAGCTGCAGCTTGGCAACACGCCAAATACGACGGCCGGCGACAGTGGCAGTGATCCAACCAGCAATGACAGCTAAACCCGTTATACTATGCCCCTTTTCTGCTGAAGGGGCATAAGGTTGATAGCTGTCGTTCGGATCATTTTGCTGGCGTTGTTTTTTATCGTCAGTACCATAGCGGGGCTTGCAGTATGTCTGGTGCGGCCTTTTCATCGTAATAATGTCGCCTTGTTTTCACACTGGTATGGCAGGGTATCGTGGATTTTAGGCATTAGTGTTGAGATCCGTCGCGACCCGGCTATCCAGGCGAACACCCCTTATGTTTTTATTGCCAACCATCAGAATAATCTCGACCTGTTTACCATGAGCGGCTCAGTGTTGCCTGGTACGGTCACCCTGGGCAAAAAAAGCCTGAAGTATATTCCGTTTTTTGGGCAGCTATACTGGCTAAGCGGTAATCTGATGATTGATCGCAACAATAAAGAAAAAGCACTTAGCACCATGCTCGCTGCAGCCGAGCGGATAACCCAGCAGAACCTGTCGGTCTGGATGTTTCCGGAAGGTACCCGCAGTTATGGCCGGGGTTTATTACCGTTTAAAATGGGCGCGTTTCATATAGCGCTGGAAGCGAATGTGCAAATGGTGCCGGTATGTATGAGTACCACCCATCAGCAAATTAAGCTAAACCGCTGGAATAACGGCAAGGTGATTATTCAGATGATGGCCCCGATTACCCTGAGTAAAGAGGACAGTATTCGTCAGTTTGCCAAAAATACCCGCCAGCTGATGGCCGGGCAAATCGGGCTACTTGATACTGAACTTGGCAACGACTACACTGCCAGCAATATCTCAGCAGAAGAGTAAAAAATGGAAAACTGGCAGGAATTTACTGAAGACACCATTAGTGCGTTATTAGAGGATGGCAGCGATCCGGACGCGCTATATACCGTTGAGCATCACTTTTACGACAAAGATTTCAATAAGCTGGAAAAACTGGCGGTTGAGCTATTTAAGCTCGGTTACGAAGTAACCGATGCCGAAGAAGTCGAGTTTGAAGATGGCGGCAGTGCCTGGGTATTTGATGCCATTCGCGAGCAAGCGTTGGAAATCGCCCCGATAGTAGCCGATGCCATTAAGCTGGAACAACTGGCGCATAAACACGGCGTAGAATATGACGGTTGGGGCACTTACTTTGAAGGCGACGAAGAAGACTTCGAGCTCGATGACGACGAAGAGTAGTTATGTAACCACTTCCTTGTTTTAGATAAAGCCGCTTGCCGCGGCTTTTTTTATTGTCGTAACCGGACAATACTTTGCTGGCTAAGCACGCTTTAATAGCTCCCTGTTTTAAAATATGGATATTGAAGATGCGATTTATAGTATTCGGTTGTGTGCTGCTGCTGTGCTCAGCACGTTGTCTTGCATTTACTGCCAATGTCATGGCACCTTTGCAAGTGACCGATCGCGCTGAGTTTCAACAGCAGCTGGCCGTAGCTAAGCAGATTGGTGTGGATGGGGTATCGGTTGATATCTGGTGGGGGCTGGTGGAGAAAGCCGGCGATCAGCAATTCGACTGGCGTTATTATGACGCTATTTTCAGCGATATTGTGGCTTCCGGCCTGAGAGTTGTGCCGATAATGGCATTTCACCAGTGTGGTGGTAATGTCGGGGATGATTGTGATATTCCGCTGCCACCCTGGATTTGGCAGCATTATCAGCAGCAAGGCGTTGCGGACACGGATCTGCAGTATAAAAGCGAATTTGGCAACCATTCCACTGAAACGGTCGCATTGTGGGCCGACCAATGGGTGCTGCCGCAATATATCGAGTTTATGCAGGCGTTTGCCAGCCAATATGCGGCAATGGCACCGAGTATCAGTGAAATTAATATCTCTATGGGGCCGGCTGGTGAATTGCGTTACCCCTCTTACAACAGCCACGATGGTGGCAGAACAGCTTACCCCAGTCGCGGTGGTTTTCAGGCTTATTCAACGTTAGCGATTGCCGATTTTCAAGCCGCCATGCAGCACAAGTATCAGACCGTAGAGGCAATGAATAAGAGTTGGCAAACTCATTTCAGCGCATTTAACCAGCTATCGCCGCCCGCTGATGGCGATAGCTTTATCGCCAGTGGTGTGGCGTTTAACAGTGCTTATGGCCGGGATTTTATTGATTGGTACCATATGGCGCTGCTGGGCCATGGCAGGCGAATGCTGGATGCGGCACTAACTGCTTTTAGTCATAAATTAGCGACCATAGAACTGGGTTTTAAAATTCCGGGCATTCACTGGAAAATGGCTGCTACCGATAACAGCAGACGCAGTGCCGAGCTGGCTGCCGGGCTAATCACTAGTGCATTGCTATTCAGTGCTGACAATGGTTTTGGTTATGCCGGTATTGTTGGCTTAGCAGCGGCGTTTGGCAATGAACCGCGCGGCATTGTATTGCACTTTACCGCGCTGGAAATGGACGATTTGCCAGATAGCAGCAGTCAGTCGCTGGCCAAAACCCTGGTTAGCTGGCTGGGCGCTGAAGCAACCCGCCAGCAGGTAGTGTTAAAAGGGGAAAATGCCCTGGCTGCTGGAGTAACACATCACCAGGGTTGGGATAATATTGACGCGGTATTTAGCCGGGGTCATTATCAGGGCATGACGGTGCTAAGGCTTTCGCAGGTAACAGACGGCGGCCTGGGGCAGCGCCACTATCAGCAATTAATTCAGCGTTTGAAACAGCCTTTTTTATTAGCCGCCCCCGCCACCAAGACGGTCCCGTAGCTTATCTTTTAATTTATCTTTAGCCTGATCTTTTACACCAGCCAGTTTGGCATTAAGCATTTGCTCAATATTGCCTTCCATCGACTCAGCGGCACTGTCTTGCTGGTTTAGCATGCTCAGCCATTCACTCTGGCCACCAAGCTGTTGTTGCAGTTTGGTGTCGAGCTTGCTGCGTAAATCGGATTGCAGCGCCGCTATTTTCGCTTTTGCCTCACCCATCACGGCATCTGCCAGCAGTTTATCTAACGGTGAGCGAATACTGACGTCTGGTGCACTGATTAGCCCGGTGGCATTTAAATTCAATGGAATTTCTGCTTGCTGGTTCAGTAGTGTCGCCAGTTGCTGGATGTATTTATTGTCGCTGGCGTTAAACTCAGGCTGTTGCAATACCAGCTGAGCCTGTTGTTTAACCTGATTATTAACCAGATTCAGTTTACCTGTGGTACTGAGTTTGGCGCTAGCAAGTTGCAGCAGGGTCTCGCCCCGGCCAATATCCATGCTGTCGACATTGATGCCTTGCAGTTGCCAGTTCACGTTCGTCACCATTTGCTCAAGCACGGCGAAGTCACCGTCCAGTTTCAGCAATGATAGCTGAGGCAAGCCGGTGACCTGGGCATTAAAACGAGTGGCGGCGTTGATAATGTCGTGCTGGGCAGTAATATCCCGCAGCTCTATTAATGCTTCGCCACCGCCAATTAACCAGTTTACCCGGGCATTTTTGATCCAGAAATCCGGATAAGGTTGGCTGGGCAAAGGTAAAATACGGTTAGGCATTACGATTTCTGGATCAGGCACTTCGTCGCTATTTGGTAAATTAGCCGGGATATAGGGTTTTGCCAGGCGGTACACGGCTTCTAGCTGGCCAATTCGCTCACCCCAGAAGTCGCCTAATAAAATTTGGCTGATAGGCGCCAGCCCGCCCTCACCGATATTGGCCAAATCTTGCAGCTTTTTCCAATCGCTGCTGCTGGCTTCACGCACTGCGCTAACCGCCTGTTGTAGCTGCTGCCGGCTCTGGCTTAGCTGCTGTTGTACTGCTTTTAATTTATCGCGTTCAGCCCGCAGAGTGTCTTGCAATTCCTTTAACTCGGCAGCTTTACTGGCTAAATCGGCGGGGTTTTCAATTTTACTGTCGGTCAGCGCTTTGATCTGCGCCTGAATTTGTTCCAGTTTGGCTTTGTCAGGCAGCTGTGACTGTAAGTCCTTCAGAACTTGCTGCTGGTTTTTGGCCAGCTGTTGCAATTCTTCGCCGCGGGCAACTGTTTTCAAATCAGCCCGGGCGAGTAACTCATCAGCATTAGGTAAGTCCAGTAGCAATAATTGCTGTAAGTCGACTTTATCGGCCGGATCCGCATTGGGGCCCCGAAATACTTTGCCAGGACTGCTGCGCTCGGTACCATAAGCCAGACCGTCGACGGATAAATCGTCAATAACGTAATAGCCGAGTAAGGCTGGCCAGACTTCTATTGCTGCCTTGGCATTAGCAAAACTAATCGTATTGTGACTGGGTTTGGCATTGTCGGTTATCTGCAATTCGCTGATGTTCAGCGCAATTGGCGCCAGACTTACCGAGACATTACTAATATTAACTTCTGCCCCTGCTGCTTTTTCCAGGGTATAAACCATACCGAGCCGGATAGCCGTGCCAAGAAACAAATAAACCAGCGCCAGAATAGCGGCGAGCATCGCAAGAAAAATTAACCAACCGGATTTACGGATCATTGCTCGCTCCTTAATTTAAATTTTCATACAGCTGAACCAGCTTGCTGGCTTTTAACATCTGCACTACTTTCCATTGTTGCAGTTTGCTCATCACCCGGCCGCGGTACTGTTTAACCAGTATGGTACCCAACCAGGCAACCGGAACGAGCAACAGCATGCCCAGTACAAAAGCGCCCAGCACCAGGGTGTGATGTAAGTGCAACATTTGCAGCGTTTCACTTTGAGCCAACAGCTGCAACAGGGCAGGGCTTTGCGCATATTGCCAGGTTAACGCTTCCAGCGAATCACCAAAAATGAACATCAGACCGCTGCACAGGCCCCAAACCAGAATAAAAGTAGCCAGATTGACGGTAAACAGGCACACCAAAAGAATAATAAGCAGCGTGAGTATGCCAAATGGCAGTAAACCTGCTAACAGACCCAGGCCGATAGCCCAGCCAATTCGCCAGGGGGATGCTTCGGAGTTCAGTACTTTAAGAATTCGGGCGAACAGCGTTAGCATAGGACATCCTTATAGTCGCAATCATTGCTGTATATAAGGTAACAGGCGCACCGGCGTTTGTCAGCTGCCGGTGGCTAAAACAAGGATTTATCTGAAGATTTTAGCCGCGTCGTGATTGCAGCTGATGACGCTGCCGGCGTTGATTAAGCTGGCGCCAGATAATGCGCAGGATTATGCCTGCCAACAACAGGGCTGCCGCGAGTTCCAGCCAGCCGGGTAATACCGAGTGCTGGTGTTGCATTGCGCCCTGCACTGAGATATCAAAATAGGCGAGGCCCTGATCCAGTAACCAGCCAAATAGCACTGACATGACGATAACGCCGAACAGATAGGCGGCCAGCGCTCTGCTCCCTAGCTCTTTATACACCACACTGATAGTAGCAATATTAGTTGCCGGGCCAGCCTGCATAAACACCAGTGCTGCACCGGGCGAGATGCCCACCAGCATCATTGCCGCTGCAATAGGGGTTGATGCGGTGGCGCAGACATACATGGGTACCGAAATCAGTACCATTAACAACATGGTCCAGATGCTGCTGCCGTACTGCGTTAAATAATCCATTGGTACCAGGGTTTGCACCAGCGCCGCAAAAAATAAGCCCAACAGCAGCCACAGGTAAAAGTCGCTGAGCAGTTTGCCGCTGCTGTACTCAAGGCCTTGTTTTGCCTGCTGCCACAGCGTTAATTTTGCAGCTTTGGTTTTATCAGTGGCACAACATGACGCTTTAACCGGTTCGCTGGTTACCGCTGCTTTGCCGGCGCAGCAACTTTTTGCTGTTGGCAGAGCAGGGGCTGGCGCTGGCTCTGTGACCGCGGTTGCTGGTTCACTGGCCTTACCGACTAATAAACCCGAGACAATGGCGCTTATTATCGCTGCAACCGGCCGCACTATCGCCATCACCGGCCCGAGCAACACATAGGACACAGAAATCGAGTCGACGCCGGTTTCCGGGGTAGCACTTAAAAAAGCAACGGTTGCCCCTTTGCCGGCACCGCCGCGGCGCAACTGCATAGCGGCCGGGATCACCCCGCAACTGCACAGCGGCAAAGGCGCGCCCAGTAATGCACCTTTTATCACGGGTTTTATACCATCACCGCCCAGTTGCTGCTGCAGCCAGCTCATCGGGATCCAGACTTTCATTATTGCGGCCACCACTAACCCGACCAGCAGCCAGGGGGCTGACAGCACAAACAACTGCCAGAAATTGTCGATAAAACTTAGCATTAGTTATGCTCCTTATTATGTTGCTCACCAGCATGCTGTTCGGGTTTAACCGTGGAGTCTTGCTCCAGCGCTGTCAGAATCGAGCATTCATTGGCACTGATGCTGCCACCACAACAGGCCTCATCAAGCTGTTGCAGTGCCTGCTGAAACTGGCTGAGTTCCGCGAGTTGTCTGGCAATTTCCCGAAGCTTTTGTTGTACCTTGTCTTTCACATCACTGCATTGCCACTGGCTTTTGTTATCTTCAATTTGCAGCAGTTCGTTAATTTGCTGCAAACTGAAACCGACACTTTTCGCGCGCAGAATAAAAGCCAGACGCTGGCTGTCCGTTTCGCTGTACAGGCGGTAGCCTGCATCAGAGCGGGCGCTTGGCCTTAACAGCTGCTGTTTCTCATAAAAGCGAATGGTATCCACACTGATGCCATGGCGTTTCACTAACTCACCAATTTTCATCTGTCTGCTCCTGTTATCAGCTGGCAACGACTATGGGTACAGTATAAACCCTTGAGCTTACTCCAGAGTCAAGAAGCTTTAAAAATGATTATGGTTGCTTTTGCGAACAACAGCCGGCAGGGTGCGATAGAAAGGTGCCGGGAACCACGATAAAACGGTTACGATGGGTTATTGCAAAATAAATATTGTTGATAAACAGGGAACACTAATGCGCCATTTTGTTTTAGGTTTGGGTTTTGGCCTGCTGCTGACGCTAAGCGCTTGCAGTAATCAATCCGCAACCCCTCAGTCACCTGTCACCCGTCCGGACACGGTCCAAAGCACGATTAACCCGGCTTGGCTGTCAACCGCTGCCGCACAGCAGGCCTTAGCCGATGGCAAGCTGAGCTCAGAGCAGCTGGTCAGCTATTACCTGCAGCAAATCGCCAGCAATAACAACAGCGGCCATCAGCTGGCGGCAATTAGCGATATTAACCCTGATGCGCTAAGTCAGGCCCGGGAGCTGGATGCTGAGCGCCGCGCCGGCAAGGTACGCTCAGCACTGCATGGGTTGCCGGTGGTGTTAAAAGCCAATATCGCGACGCTGGACAGCATGCCGACAACGGCCGGCGCCCTGGCATTAAAAGGGCACCTTACCCCGGCAGATGCCGCATTGGTTACTCAGTTGCGTGCTGCTGGTGCGATTATTCTGGCAAAGGCTAACCTGTCGGAATGGGCTAATTTTCGTGGTGAAAACTCAGCCAGCGGCTGGTCAGCCCTGGGGGGGCAGGTTCGAAATCCGCATTTACTCAGCCACAGCCCCTGTGGTTCAAGCTCCGGCTCTGCAGTGGCGGTTGCTGCGGATTTCACCTTACTGGCCGTGGGCACCGAAACTGACGGCTCTATTATGTGTCCGGCCGCAATTAACGGTATTGTCGGCATAAAACCCAGCCGCTCTGCCGTATCTGGAGAGGGTATTATTCCGATTGCCGCGGCGCAGGATATTGCCGGGCCGATGGCCAGGACCGTTTTTGGCGCGGCACTGTTGCTCGAGCAGATGTTAAGCCCTGCAGCAAAAAGCCGCTATAACAGCCCGCTAAATGAAGCGGCCTTAAATAAGACCTCGGCAAAAAAAGTATTGCTAGTGCGCGCTTACGACCAGCAGGATGTCACACTGGCGCCAATGCTGGATAAGCTGGCGAAAGAGCTTGAAAAGGCAGGAATTGAAGTGATTAGCACTGATAAGTGGCAACTGCCGCCGGAGTTATACAGTGCTGAGCTGACGGTGTTGGTGTATGAATTTAAACGTGATTTAGAAGCGTGGCTACAGACCTATCAGGCGCCCGCCGCGCTGGATACTATTGCCGAGATCGTGGCATTTAACCGCCAGCAGGGCGAGAAGGCACTGGCCTTTTTTGGTCAGGAGTATTTAGAGCAAGCGGCCGCGATTGACCTTGATGTCGATAAAGCAAAATATCAGCAAGCGTTGACTGACAGTCGCAAACTGGCTGAAGCCGCCTTAGATCAGTATTTACGTGACCAGGGAGTCGATGCCATTATTTTGCCCTCGTATGGTCCGGCCTGGCCGATTGATCATATTAAAGGTGATGACTTCAATTTTGGCACTTCTACCGCAGCGGCAGTAGCCGGTTACCCGTCGATCACGATTCCGGCAGGATACAGTGGCATGTTACCACTGGGTATTAGTCTGGTCGGTTTACCCTGGACTGAACCTGAGTTATTAGCGCTGGCGGCTTTACTTGAGCAGCGGTTAGCGGCGTATCAGCGGCCCGGTTTCGTGGCTGAACGTACTAATTAATGCAGGTTGCGGTTTTGACTTATTTGCCGTCAGAGCGTAATCTTGGCGGCAATGGCCAACCAGTATTGTTAGCCAAAACTGATATGGAGACGACCACCCAACTATGTTGAGTAACCTGGTACAACAGCAAAAATACTGGACTATCCCTTTGATGGTCAGCCTTGCTTTGTCCTGGTGTTTACTGCTGTGTAATGGTCTGGTTAATCAGGCTTACGCTGTCGCTGACTCCCCGCAACATGCAGCCGCTGCGACAACAACGCCGCCTTGTCATGGTGTTACCAGCTTAAATGATGCCCCAGAAAACGGCTCACAGCCCCTTAGCAGCACTCACGATAACTGTTCCGGCTGCGATAGCCAGGCAACCCAGCTCGATCCGTTATCGCTGCCGGCAGTAGTATTAGCTGTAAGCTGGCTGCAGGTTACTGAACTATGGCCCGGCACGGTGCGTGCTGTTGACAACTTTGTCCTGGCGCCTCCGCCAAGACCCTCTGTTCCGTTATATTTACGTAAAAACCTGCTGCTGATTTGATACCGGCCGTTTTGCCTACGGTTATTTTCGGTATGTTAAAAGCAGAGGTTTTACTATGTTTATCCCGGTTAAAAGCAGCTTGCTGGCCAGTGTGCCAGTGTTACTTTTCGTTAGCAGTGCGGTGCTGGCCGAGCCTGCCCAGCAGCATCAGCATGATCATGCCCAGCACAAAAGCGCCCAACATGAAAAAGCCCTGCAAAGCCCGCAGCCAGCTCAAAGCTCGCTGCGGCAGCTGATAACGGGTGATAACCCTGCCACTGTCTATACCTGCTCAATGCACCCGCATGTCCGCTCCACTGATCCGGATGATCGCTGCCCCATTTGCGGCATGGCGCTTATTCCGCTTGTTACAGATGAAGCCGAAAATCACTCTGACCCATTTTTTAATGCAGCAGGTGCAGTGCAGCTAAGCCCGCGGGCTCAGGCATTGTTGCAGCCTGAGTTAACACCGGTGCGGCGACAGCAAGCGCAGCATAGTATGGCGCTGGTTGGTAAACTGGCTGCCGATCAGAGCCGTCTGAAAACCATCAGTGCCTGGACCTCCGGCCGGATTGACAAGTTTTATCTGGAAAGCAGCGGAGTCGATGTCACCGCCGGCCAGCCCATGGTGGAGATTTTTAATCCTGATCTTATTGTTATTCAGCAGGAACTGCTGCAGGCCAAGCAGCTTGGCACAGCTAAGAGCACCAGCCTTAGCGCCGATACTACACTGGCAGCGGCACGCAGGCGTCTGCGCTTGCTGGGGGTGCCAGCTACTCAGATTGACACTATTTTCCAAAGTGAAACATTGCAAGATACGGTAACGATTAGTGCCCCGGTATCTGGGCGGGTATTGAATAAAATGGTCAATGAAGGTGCCTATGTCAGTGCTGGCCAGCCGTTATTCAGTGTGCTGGCGTTAGATAAGCTCTGGCTGGAACTGGAAGTCTTTGAAGATCAGCTTGGCGCCATTACGCCGGGCCAGACTATCAGCGTAGAACTGCTGGCTCTGCCGGGAGAAACATTCAGCAGCACAGTGTTGCTGCTGGAACCTCAGGTTGACAGCAACCAGCGCACCGTAACCGTCAGGGCCGTGCTGGATAACCCGGATGGCCGGTTGTTACCCGGTATGCTGGCCAGGGGCAGGCTGCTGGACAGTCAGGATAATGTATTGCTGGTGTCAGCATCAGCGGTACTGCATACCGGCAAGCGATCCTTGGTATACGTGCAGCAACCTGGCCAGCCGGCTAGCTATGTTGGCCGCGAAGTGGTGCTGGGCCGGCGTTTTGCTGATCAGTATCAGGTGCTGGAAGGGCTGAGCGAAGGCGAGCTGGTTGTAAGTAAAGGGGCATTTCGCTTAGACAGCGAGCTGCAAATCCGCGGCCTGCCCAGTATGCTCTCTGCCGACGGCGCACAGGAGGCGGGTCATGCCCACTGAATCTGCAAGACAACAAACAACGTTATTCTCACAGCTGATTAGTGCCTGTCTGCGCCAGAAACTGCTGGTGCTACTGATCAGTGCTTTATTGGTCGTGGTTGGCGTTGGCTACGCGCCTTTTGGCTGGCAGACCGGCATACCGCTTAAACCGGTGGCGGTGGATGCCATTCCAAACCTGGGTGAAAATCAGCAAATTGTGTTTACCGAGTGGCCGGGGCGCTCCCCCCAGGATGTGGAAGATCAGCTCAGTTACCCGCTCAGTGTCGCCCTGATGGGCGTAGCCGGCGTTAAAGATGTCCGCACTTTATCGATGTTTGGTTTTTCCAGTATTGCCGTTATTTTTGATGACAGTGTGGAGTTTTACTGGTCACGCAGCCGCCTGCTGGAGAAACTGGCCAGTCTGCCGGCTGATACATTGCCGGTCGGGGTACAGCCCAGCCTGGGACCCGATGCGACGGCATTAGGCCAGGTGTTCTGGTATACGTTAGAAGGCCGCGATCCATCAGGTAAAACAACCTCTGGCTGGGATCTGGACGAGCTGCGCAGCATTCAGGACTGGTATTTACGCAGCGGTTTACTGGCTGCTGAAGGGATCAGTGAAGTCGCATCGATTGGTGGCTATCAGCGCGAGTATCAGATAGAGGTTGATTCGGATTTACTGCGGATTTATCAGGTTAGCCTGGCCGATGTCACTAATGCCGTGATGGCGGCAAATCTGGATGTCAGCGCCGGCAGCCGCTAGCTTAATGGTGTTGAGTATCTGTTGCGTGGTGTTGGTTTAGTCAAAAACCTCAGTGATATTAAACAGGCGGTAGTGCGCTTAGCGCCTGATAATACGCCGATAACGGTAGCCGATGTGGCAAAAGTCAGTACCGGCCCGGCGCAGCGTCGCGGTGCGCTGGATGTGGCAGGGGCAGAAGCAGTGGGTGGCGTGGTAACGGTGCGCCAGGGTTATAATCCGCGTCAGGCTATTGATAATATTTATGCTAAGCTCAACCAGGTTAGCCGCGGTTTGCCTGTCAAAGCGGTTATCGACTGGCAACACACCAGCGCCTCCCAGGTGGCCGACTTTGCAAAGGCCAATGGCTTAACCGCCTGGGGCAGCGAAAACGGCCAATGGACCACCTTTTTACAACAGCAACCGGCTGATAGCTGGCCGCAGTGGCTGACCTTAAGTCAACTGACAGTGGTACCGTTTTATGATCGCTCAGAGCTGATTAACGAAACGCTGGGTACGCTTGAGCAGGCACTGAGCCTGCAAATTCTGATTACCATCATTGTGGTGCTGGTGCTGTTATGGCACCTGCGGGCAGTATTTGCCGTCAGCATTATGCTGCCATTAGCGGTGCTGCTGAGCTTTATCGGCATGAAACTGTTTGCGGTAGAAGCAAATATCGTAGCGCTGGCCGGTATTGCTATCGCAATCGGTACTATTGTCGACATGGCGATCATTGTCAGTGAGAACCTGATCCTGCAGCGCCGGCAGCAGCCGGATTTAACAGCTTATGCTGCAGTGCAACGGGCGATGCAGGAAGTCGGGCCGGCAATCGTAACGGCAATCAGCACGACTATCGTCAGCTTTTTACCGGTATTCAGTATGACGGGGGCCGAAGGTAAGCTGTTTGGTCCGCTGGCTTACAGTAAAACCCTGGTGTTACTGGCGGCAGCCTTCCTGGCGTTAACATTATTACCGGTAATGCTGTTTTTACTGTTCTCACCACGGCTGCAGCGGTTTAAGAACACCTTTGAGGGGCTTACTAGCCGCTGGCCCCGCTTAACCCTGCCGGACAATCTCAATAACCGGCTGCGGGCATTACTGTTATTAGTATTGTTATTATCAGTTATCGGCTTGCTGGCTTATTTCTGGCAGCCACTGGGCCCGGCTGCCGGCTTGCTGAGCAATATTCTGCTGGTTGCCACACTGCTTGGCACAGTACTGGTATGTTTCTGGCTGTTTTTAGTCTGCTATCTGCCGTTACTGCGACTGATTCTAAAGGTGAAGCTGCTGTTTATGCTGCTGCCGCTGCTGCTGGTATTGCACGGGCTGACTATCTGGTTGGGTGCTGAGCGGGTATTGCCCTGGGTAGAGGCCGACAGCGCGACAGCCCAGCGTTACCCCGGCATGGGGCGGGAATTTATGCCGGCTCTGGATGAAGGGGCGTTTTTATTAATGCCCAGCCTGATGCCGCATGCCTCCATAGCCGAAGCCCTGGCGGCGCTGCAACAACAGGACAGGGCTATTGCAGCTATTCCTGAAGTGCGCTCGGTAGTGGGTAAAGTTGGCCGGGCCGACACCGCGCTTGACCCGGCGCCGCTTGGCATGATTGAAACCCTTATTCAGTATCATAGTGAGTATAAAACTGATGCCGCCGGTAACCGGCAGTATTTTCGCTATGACAGCGCCGAAGAGCAATTTTTCAGAGACAGCAGTGGCAAGCTTATCGCTGATCCCGATGGCCGGCCATACCGGCAGTGGCGGGAACATATTAACAGCCCGGACGATATCTGGCTGGAGATTATTCAGGCCGCACAGTTGCCCGGCGTCACGTCAGCGCCAAAATTACAGCCGATCGAAACCCGCCAGCTGATGCTGCAAACCGGGATGCGCGCAGCAATGGGCATCAAACTGGCGGCGCCGGATTTGACCACCTTGGGGCAAACTGCATTACAACTTGAGCAGATACTGCGCCAAGCGCCTGCTGTATTGGCAAAAACAGTGAATGCCGAGCGGGTTGTCGGCCAGCCTTATCTGGAAATTCATCCGGACCGGGCTGAAATTGCCAGACATGGCCTGAGTATGCAGCAGGTGCAACAGACCATTGCCACTGCGATTGGCGGCATGGATGCCGGCCGGATCATTGACGGCCGGGAGCGTTATCCGATCCGCGTGCGTTATATGCGCGAGCGGCGCGATACCCTGGAGCAACTGGCTGATGTATTAGTCGACACTCCGGCTGGTTATCCTCTGCCGTTAACCCAGCTAGCGGAAATTCGCTACCAGCGTGGGCCGCAGATGATCCGCTCGGAAAATACCTTTTTAACGGCCTATGTCACCTTTGGTGGTAAGCCGGGCATGGCTGAGGTAGAAGTAGTCAATGCTGTCGCGGCTTATCTGGATCAACAGCGCAGCAGTGGTGCCTGGCAGTTGCCTGCCGGGGTCAGTTACAGCTTTGCCGGCAGTTTTGAGCAGCAGCAGCAGGCGGCGACAACCCTACTGTGGGTGGTACCACTGGCACTTATCATTATTTTTATGTTGCTGTACCTGCAGTTTCGGCGGGTTAGTACCACAATGATGATCTTCAGCAGCATTGCTGTCGCCTGGGCCGGCGGCTTTATTATGCTCGACTGGTTTGGCCAAAGCTGGTTTTTAAATGTCAGTTTGCTTGACACTAACCTGCGCGAGCTGTTTCAGCTGCAACCGTATAATCTGAGTATTGCTGTCTGGGTGGGGTTTCTGGCGTTATTTGGTATCGCAGTCGATGACGGTATTGTGATGGCCAGTTACTTAAAGCAAGCCTTTACTGACAGCAAACCGGGCAGTAAAGCAGAGGTGCGGACCCTGGTGCTTTCAGCGGCAGCAAAGCGGATCCGGCCCTGTCTAATGACCTCGGCCACCACTATTCTGGCGTTACTGCCGGTGTTAAGTGCCACCGGCCGCGGGTCTGATTTAATGATCCCAATGGCCATCCCAACCTTTGGCGGGATGTTATTTGTACTACTAAGCGTATTTATGGTGCCGGTGTTGTATTGCGCGGTGGAGGAAAGGAAATTGCGGAGTAAGTAAATGCAATCGACTGCAATACCCCATTTGGCTTGCCACAGCAACTATACTGGGCTGTCCTGCCCAGTACCTTCGGCCAGCTGAAGCTGTTCAAATTCGCTCCAGACGAATTTGTCGTTCGGGCTGACGCCCTCACTCAAACACTCTGTGGCAACCAAATCGGGTTTCCAGTCTCACGCTTAAGCCCAAAAGCGAAAACCGGATTACCCTAAGCCGACAGTTGAAGCCCTGGACGGGCGGAAACGAGCCCCCAGGGATGGGTTCACGGCGTGTCAGCGTGGGTAATCCGGTTTGAAGCCCCCTGCCAAATAGCTTCAAGTATCAAGCCAGCGCAATAAAGCCAAAAAAGGCTATTATGGCGGCGATTAAGGCATAGAGGAACTGGGTTAAGGCATGGCTCATCAGGTTACAGCCCGAGCCTTGCGCTGCCAGTACTGTCGAGTCACTGTAAAAACAGGCCTGGCTGCCAAAAGAGCTGGCCGATAGCAGCGCGCCTATTACCAGTGGAATATTGGCATCCACCGCAAACGCCAGCGGCATAACAATCGGTATCGACACCGCAAAAATACCCCAACTTGAGCCGGTGGCAAAGGCCAGTATGGCCATTGACAAAAATACCAGTGCCGGCAGCATCTGCGCGCTCATATAAGGAGCAAGGTTTTCGATAATATACAGTGGTAAGCCAAGTTTATCGCAGACATCTTTAAAGATAAATGCGGCAATAACAATACTTATTGCTGGCAGCATGGTCTTAAAGCCATTCATCATCACGTCCATCATTTCAGATAAGGACATTAACTTTTGCACACCATAATAAATAAATGAAAATACCAGAGCGGCAATCACTCCTTTTAAAATATCAGGTTCACTTAAAGATTCGCCAAGCAGCATAGTGAACACAATAAGCGCCAGCATCGGCATGACAAAGTTATGCACTTTCCCGTGTTTATTGCTGGTTTCAAATTCTTCTTCTATCGAGTTCACGGCGTACTCATCACTGGTATGGTAGGGCATTTCGTCCATCGCATAATTCTGCAGGCGCGCGCCGGCCTGAGGATTATCAGCCAACTCACATTCAACAGGTGTACCCTGCATCGTAGCCTGTTCCGCTTTTTTCATCGGCCCAATATCTGGCATCAGTTTCAACGTCACTAACATAACAACAATAATGGCCATAATCGGGTACAGCATGTAAGGAATGGCCTCAATGTAAACGGCTACGCCTTTGCCTTGCTCGGCAACATTGTTGTCTTCGAGCAAACCACCAAAAAATACCGCCCAGGTGGAAATCGGTACCAGTACACAGATTGGCGCCGCAGTTGAATCGACGATGTAAGCCAGTTTTTGCCTTGAGACTTTAAACTTGTCAGTAACCCGTTTCATTGCTTCGCCAACGGAAAGGGCATTCAGATAATCATCTACAAAAATGACACAGCCCAGTAAAAATGTCATAAACATCGATGAACGTGGTCCGCTCGCTTTTCTGGCACCAAAACGGCCAAAGGCTACAGCACCACCAGTATGGATCAGCAAACCAATCAGGGCGCCAAACCCGGCGCACACCAAAATTAACCAGCCGATGGTTTCATCCTGCATCACGTTAACAGAGATCTCAGAGAAGTTTGACAACGCATCCAGAGGGTTTATCAGCAGTAAGCCGGTCACGGCACCTAATATCAGCGCAAGAATGGGGCGCTTTAGCCAAACAGCAAAAGTTAATACAACTAACGGAGGAATTAAACTTAATGCAGAAGGTGTAACAGAGGCCGCTTCAATGGCGGCAGCAACAGGCTCGGCAAGGTTTGCTACATTACTATCTGCTGACATTGCTATTCTCAAGTAACATTCCGGCAAGCCGGAACCAGGTTAATAAACCGTCGCGTCAGGAACCAAAGCAACGGAACGCACTATACATTGTGGCGTAACGGGGCGTGTGAAATACCACGGCGCAATAATATCAAAAAAATATGTTTCCACCAGAAAATTGTACTGCGGGCAACGCAGTTGTGATTAAACTGTCATAAAAATTTACAATAATGATTCTTGTTGATAAAAAATCGTGTAAAAACATCGTTATAAAAGTTGGCGTATTTAATGCTTTATACAAACAGAACGCGGATACTTGCGGTAATTCGCCCTTTTGTTCCAGTAAGGAGATTGATATGAACAAATTTACCAAGGGGATGTTAGTTGGCGCTGCGTTATTAGCTGCGCCATTTACCCAAGCAGCAGTAGTGGAGTGGTCTTATAACGTCACAACCGAATGGCTTGATGCCAATTTCAGCGCTGGCGGTGGCACTCAAATTGAAAATAGCTCGTTGATTAGTTGGGGCAGTGCGGGCGGTGACCATACTGATCCAACCCAAAGCGCTTCTAATTCACGTAGTGGTTTGGAAATTACTAATTCACCAGCAATGGGTAATGTGTTCACCAACAACATGATGCCTGCGCCAACAAACACCATTACTCACTTTAACAATATATTGTCCAGCAGCTTCGCCACTTTACTTAGCGCTGAGGTAAGAACGACTTTAACGCTGACGCCAGTTGATCCTGTTGGACCTGCAGCGCCAGATTTTATGACTGATTTCTTTGTTGATTTTATTGAAACACCAAACAGCAGTCCTTGTGGTTATCCAAGTGACAGTGTGTGTGACGATATCTTCGTAATTCAGTTCGGGGCGTTAAACAGTGAGTTTGAGTATGATGGTGTAACGTATTTCATCAGCATAGTTGAGCTAACCGGTAACTTAAATCCACTTCCAGATGCTACCTGCGAAGCAGCGGGTGTTGCTAATGGTTGTTTAGGTTTTACTACACAAGAGAGTACGTTTACACCTGCGCAATTTGGTTTCTTAATAACCTCTCGCCCGGTTAATGTGCCAGAGCCAGCCATGTTAGGTTTATTTGGCTTAGGTTTATTAGGTTTACGCGCTTTCGGTCGTCGTCGTTTAACTAAGAAATAACCTGAACTATATTAATAGTTAAGTATATAAAACCGGAGCTTGCTCCGGTTTTTTTATGTTCTTTCACTCTGCTTTTCGAATTCTACCTGGGTTCAAATTTATCTGGTTTTTCTGCCGGGCATTTGTCCATGAATATTAGCCAAGCAATGTATCGTGAAGTTGTTGGTAGTTTATTTTTTAACCAGAAAACTTTACACCTCTCAATTGCGCAGATGGAAATAACAAATGAAAACAATGAATTAAATAGTGGCCTGGAAAATGCTTTGTTTAAGGCAGTGACGCGGACAACAACTGTTATTCCGTCTTTTTGTTCTAACAAGGAGTGTCGTATGAAGAAAATATGTAAAGGCTTGCTGGTTGGTGCCGTGATATTAATAGCGCCATTTAGTCAGGCTGCCGTGGTAGAGTGGTCTTACAATGTGACAACGGAATGGTTGGGTGCAACATTCAGTGGTGCAAATGCTAATCAAATAGTAAATGACTCACTGATAAGCTGGGGGCGGGCTGGCGGAGATCATACTAATCCAACGCAAAGCGCTATAAATTCCCGCAGCGGTATCGCTATTAGTAACTCACCGGCAATGGGCAATGTGTTTACTAATGGTATGCTGCCAGCACCTACCAATATTATTACTCATTATAACAATACGCTTTCGAGCACTTATAGTACCTTGACCAGTGCCAGTATATTAACCACACTGGATTTAACGCCGGTGAATCCGGTTGGTCCTGCGGTTCCTCAGTTTACGACTAACTTTTTTGTTGATTTTATTGAAACGCCAAACACAACACCCTGTAATTTCCCATCAGTGACAGTGTGTGATGATATTTTTGTTATTCAGTTTGGAGCATTGAATACTGAGTTTGTTTATGGCGGCCTGACTTACTTTCTAAGTATTGTGGAATTATCAGGTAATTTAACACCCTTACCTGATGCAACGTGTGCAAGAGCAGGGAAAGCAAATGGTTGTTTAGGTTTTACAACCCGTGAGAAAACCTTTACGCCTGCTCAGTTTGGTTTCTTTATCACCACCCGCCCGCTAAATGTGCCTGAACCAGCTATGTTAGGTTTGTTCGGTCTGGGTTTATTGGGTTTGCGAGCTTTTGGTCGCCGCCGTTCAGTTAAAAAATAAGCGATGCGGTATTTTGCCGCTGAGCTGGTAAAAACCGGATCTTGCTCCGGTTTTTTTATCTGAACAATGAAAAAAGGCGACTAACATGTCGCCTTTTGCTATTCAGCCTAACCAGGTTACAGCGCTGCTATTTCTGCCTGCTGCGCCTTCAGCTTAACCACAGCCTGCTCTAACTCAGCTTGTTTTGCCCGTTCTTTTGCCAGCACAGCCTCAGGGGCCTTTGCTACAAAACCGGGGTTGTTTAATTTGCCGCTAACCCGGGCAAGTTCCTGGTTGGTTTTCTCCAGTTGCTTGCCAATCCGGCTCAGTTCGGCGTCTTTATCAATTAAACCGGCCATCGGGATCAGTGAATCCATATTGCCAACTAACTGTGTTGCGCTGGCCGGCGCTTTTTCATCTGTCGCTAATACCGTAACGCTTTCCAGTTTTGCCATAACCATTAAAAAGTTCTGGTTTTGCTGCAGACGACGTTGCTCTTCGTTATTCAGATTACGCAGCAGCACATTAATCGGCTTGCTGGGTGCAATGTTCATTTCACCGCGAATATTCCGAATGGCAGTAATCACTGCTTTTAACCACTCTAAATCGGCCATCGCTGTGTCATCCGCCAGGCTTTCATCAAACTGCGGATAGGCTTGTAACATAATGCTATCCTCGTTGATGTTGCAAAGTGGCTTCACCGATTGCCAGATGGTTTCGGTAATAAAGGGCATGATAGGGTGCATTAAACGCAATAAACTTTCCAGCACGGTCAGCAACGTATGCAAGGTGCCGCGTTGTTCTGTTTCGGTACCTTTAAATAATACCGGTTTAGTCAGCTCTAAATACCAATCGCAGAATTGGTTCCAGGTAAATTCATACAGGGCTGTGGCTGCTAAATCAAAACGGTAGTTGTCGATATGCTGCGTAACCTGTTTTACTGTTTGCTGGTATTGCGCCAATATCCACTTATCTGCCAGTGACAGCACTTTTGGCTCACCGCCAAAACCACAGTCTTTGTCTTCAGTATTCATCAGGACATAGCGACTGGCATTCCATAGTTTATTGCAAAAATTGCGATACCCTTCCAGCCGTTTCATATCCCAGTTAATATCGCGTCCTGTTGAAGCAAGTGATGCCAGCGTAAATCGCACTGCATCGGTGCCGCTGGCCGTGATACCGTCCGGGAATTGTTGTTCAGTTTGTTTTGCTATTTTTTCAGCCAGTTTAGGCTGCATCAGATTGCTGGTGCGTTTAGCCAGCAGCTCAGGCAGACTAATGCCGTCAATCATATCCAGCGGGTCAATCACGTTACCCTTAGATTTTGACATTTTATCGCCATTTTCATCGCGAATAAGTCCGGTAACGTAAACCGTTTTAAACGGTACCTGAGGTTTGCCATCATCATCTTTAATAAAATGCATGGTCATCATGATCATCCGGGCAACCCAGAAGAAAATAATGTCAAAACCGGTAACCAAGACGTCGGTCGGATGGAAGGTTTTCAAATCTTCTGTCTGCTCGGGCCAGCCAAGTGTAGAGAATGTCCACAACGCTGAGCTGAACCAGGTATCCAGCACATCGTCATCCTGACGCAGCACCAGATCAGCTGCCAGCTGATATGTACTGCGCACTTCCTGCTCGGTCCGGCCAACATAAACCTTGCCGTCGTTATCGTACCAGGCCGGAATGCGATGCCCCCACCAGAGCTGACGGGAGATACACCAATCCTGAATGTCACGCATCCAGCTAAAATACATATTTTCATATTGCTTGGGTACAAACTCAATTTGCCCGGTTTCTACTGCTTCTACCGCAGTTTTAGCCAGCGGTGCCACCCGAACGTACCATTGATCTGTCAGCAGCGGTTCAATTACCACACCACTTCTATCACCATAAGGCAGGGTGTTGGTCAGGCTATCAACTTTGTCGAGTAAACCTGCATCTTCAAAAGCGGCGACAATGGCTTTGCGGGCAGCGTAGCGATCTAACCCCTGAAATGCTTCCGGGATTGCTGCGGTGGCGGACGGGTTAAGTTCACCATTACTGTGAAAGCATTCGCCATCAGTGAGGATAGTTGCATCCTGAGTCAGCACATTAATCATCGGCAGCTGATTACGTTTACCCACTTCATAATCATTAAAATCGTGAGCGGGAGTAATTTTAACGCAGCCGGTGCCTTTATCTTTATCGGCATGCTCATCGCTGATAATCGGGATACGACGATTCACTAGCGGCAGTAATATGTCTTTGCCAATTAAACTCTGGTAGCGTTCATCGTCCGGATTAACGGCAACAGCGGTGTCGCCTAACATGGTTTCCGGACGGGTGGTTGCTACCACCAGATAGGCTTTGCCATCTGCAGTGACAGCACCATCGGCAAGTGGGTAACGCAAATGCCACATATGGCCTTGCTGCTCTTTATTCTCTACTTCTAAATCGGAAATGGCGGTATGTAGTTTCGGGTCCCAATTAACCAGACGCTTACCGCGGTAAATTAAATCATCCTGATAAAGGCGGACGAACACTTCCTGCACGGCTTCAGATAAACCTTTATCCATGGTAAAGCGCTCGCGCTCCCAGTCGACTGAATTCCCTAGCCGGCGCATTTGTGCGGTGATGGTGCCACCAGACTCAGCTTTCCAGTCCCATACTTTTTCAATAAACGCTTCGCGGCCCAGCTGATGCCTTCCTGGTAAGCCGGCAGCGGCCAGTTGCCGCTCTACTACCATTTGAGTAGCAATACCGGCGTGGTCACTACCAACCTGCCACAGGGTGTTTTTGCCCCGCATCCGCTGATAACGAGTCATGGCATCCATAATGGTTTGCTGAAAGGCGTGACCCATGTGCAGGCTGCCAGTGACATTTGGCGGCGGGATCATAATGCAGTAACTACCGGCACCGGTATCGCCGGCAGGTTTAAAATAACCTTTACTTTCCCATGCGCTGTACATGGCTTGTTCTATCTGACTGGGATTAAATGTTTTTTCCATGAGAGTACCTGTTGTTCAGTCGGCATTGATGGTTGCAGGAGTTACACCCGACTGACGATATTGCTTATAACGTTCCCGTGCTTGCGCTTTGGCAGCGGCTTGCGAGGGAACAAATTCGATAATGTCGTTAAAACGGCTGGCAAAGGCGGGTATGTCCGTTGCCAGGTTAATCAGGATCTGCCGGCTTTGTCTGGGGGCCTGCCAGCTTATTTCTACTGGCGCCCCTCTGGCCGGGCCTTCACCAGATAAATTATGTGGCACAAAACTGTCGGCATCAAATTGCCATAATAATTGATCAATGAGTTCAGCATCTTGCTGGCTGGCAGTATAGACAAAAACCCGCTGGTTAGCGCGGTAAAAGTTAGCGCACAGCTGACATGCTAAAGCAAAATGAGCTGGCGTAGTGCTCAGCTCATTTTCAGTTGGGTGCTGGGGTTCAGCCAGCACATAAAAGGTAACCGCCATTAGTGATCCTGGTTGTGGCCAGCCCGGTTAATTAAAAACTGGGTTAACAACGCTACCGGTCTGCCGGTAGAGCCTTTGTCTTTGCCACCACTGCGCCAGGCTGTTCCGGCAATATCCAGGTGAGCCCAATTATATTTGCGGGTAAAGCGCGACAAAAAGCAGGCTGCGGTAATGGTACCCGCGGCGCGGCCACCTAAGTTGCTAAAATCAGCAAAGGGGCTTTCCAGTTGCTCTTGATAATCGTCCCATAGTGGCAGACGCCAGGCGCGATCACCACTTTGCTCTGAGGCATTGAGGATCTCGTGAGCCAATGGGTTATGGTTACTTAATAAACCCGAGGCATGCTTGCCTAAGGCAATAACACAGGCGCCGGTTAATGTAGCGACATCGATTACCAGCTCGGGATCAAACCGCTCGGCATAGGTCAGGGCATCGCACAGCACTAAACGGCCTTCGGCATCCGTGTTTAGTACTTCTACTGTCTGGCCAGACATGGTGGTTAAAATATCCCCTGGCCGGTAAGCGTTGGCATCGGGCATATTCTCAGCAGCAGCCAGTATAGCAACGAGGTTAACGGGTAAGCCAAGTGCAATAACCGAATGCATGGTGCCAAGTACGGATGCAGCACCGCACATATCGTATTTCATTTCATCCATGCCATCGCCGGGTTTTAAACTGATACCGCCTGAATCAAAGGTCAGGCCTTTACCAATTAACACCATCGGCGCACTGTCGTTGCCAGCCCCATTATATTTAATCACTGACATTTTTGGGCCGTTTACCGAGCCCCGGCCCACCGCAAGGTATGAGTTCATGCCATGGCTGGCCAGCTCTTCAGCGCCGAGCACTTCAACACTGACTTTATCGGATAACTCTACCAATGCCTGCGCCTGCTCAGCTAAATAAGCGGGGGTGCAAATGTTAGGAGGCATGTTGCCAACGTCTTTACACTGCTTAATGCCGGCAGCAATCGCCAAACCCTGCTCCACAGCACGCTCGCCAATGGTCAGATCGCGTCGGGTTGGTACGTTAAATACAATTTTCCGTAACGGACGGCGGGGTTCGTCTTTCTTACTTTTTAAGCGGTCAAACACATACAGGCAATCTTGCGTGGTTTCCACTGCATGCCGCACTTTCCAGTATGTATCCCGGCTTTTAACATGCAGTTCAGATAAAAAGCACACTGCTTCCATTGATCCGGTTTCGTTCAGGGTGCTAATGGTTTTCGCAATAATCTGCCGATACTGCCGCTCGTCTAATTCGCGTTCTTTTCCGCAGCCCACCAGCAATACCCGTTCGCTTAGCACGTTCGGGACATGATGTAACAACAGCACCTGACCGGGTTTGCCTTCTAAATCACCGCGACGCAATAAATTGCTGATATAACCTTCGCTGATTTTATCCAGTTGTTCTGCTACTGCGGAAAGACGACGTGGCTCGTAAACGCCAACAACAATGCATGCGCTGCGTTGTTTTTCCGGACTTCCGCTCTTAACGCTGAACTCCATACTTACTCCTGATTCTAAGAGACTGTGCTACTATAGCCATTACCAATTTTCATTGCGCTATATCGCCAGCTAAAAACATGGCTGAATTCTACCGTGAATTGAGAAAAAAGCTCGGTTTTCACGGTACTTTGCCTGATAATAATTGTAATAAATATCAAGTTTACTTAAAAATTGCCAGGTTTCCAGCAAAAAGACAGGTTTTAGGGGGCATTTTTGATTATTTTTCGTTATCTGATTGGTGAAGTGTTTCGTGCCCAATTAGCCGTTTTTGTTATCCTGACCAGTATTATCATCAGTCAGCGCTTTGTGAAAATTCTGGCAGATGCTTCAGAAGGCGATTTGCCGGGACAACTGGTGGTGGGGATTGTCGCATTAAAATTACCACAGCTTGCGGTGATCATCCTGCCATTAAGTGCGTTTCTGGGCATTCTGGTGGCATATGGCCGGATATATGCTGACAGTGAGATGACCGTGCTACATTCCACTGGCGTCAGTGAGTGGTACGTTACCCGCTTAACCTTGTTGCTATCGGTATTTATGGCTGTTTTAGCCGCAAGCGTGACCCTTTATTTAAGCCCGTGGGCTACCGAGCGTGAATATCAGCTGCTGGAAAAAGCTGACAGCAATGTAGGGCTATTCTCCCTGGTGCCGGGTCGCTTTCAGCACACTGCTAATGAAAAACCGGTGATTTTTGTACAGGATATCAGTCGTTCAGGCAATAATTTATCCCGGGTATTCGTGGCGCAAACTGAATTACATGGCGAACAGTCGCAGCATGCTATCGTTTATGCCGAAACCGGTGCCGTTACCGAGGATGCTGCAACCGGCGCTCAGATGCTGGAATTGCAACGCGGTCGGCGCTACGCCGGCGATGGCCGCTCCCCAGCTTACGAAGTGACTGAGTTTGGCCGTTACCAGATCCAATTGCGCGAGCAGCAGGTTGAGCAGCGCCGGCGTAAGCTCAGTAGTTTAAGTACGCCATTATTATTGCAAGAGCAAAGCGCTGAAGCGGCAGCAGAATGGCACTGGCGTATTGCCATTCCGCTATCTATTCCTATCCTTACCCTGATTGCCGTGCCGCTTAGCCGGGTAAACCCGCGCCAGGGGAAATTCGGTCGTCTGCTACCGGCCCTGTTGCTATATTTGGGTTATTACGCGCTGCTCATTATTGGCCGCTCAGCCCTGGAAGACGGCAAAATTCCGCCTGAAGCCGGTATGTGGTGGCTGCACGGCAGCGCCCTCCTGCTGGGGTTGTTTTTAATTATGCGTAACCGTTCCTCCGCGCAGCGGTTACGTGCCTGGGCTGCGAGGCGCGCCTGATATGCTTAAAATTCTTGATCTGTACATTGGCCGCACTATTCTTGCTACGTCGGCCCTGACCTTAAGCGTGTTAATCGTGTTATCAGCGCTGTTCAGGTTTATCGACCAGATGCGTTCTATTGGCCGTGGCTATTACGATATGGTGCATGCTGCGCTGTTTACTTTGTATAGTATGCCAGGCGATGTGGTGTTGTTTTTCCCAATGGCAGCGTTAATCGGTGGTTTAATTGGTATGGGCATGCTGGCCAGTAGCAGTGAACTGGTGGTAATGCAGGCGGCGGGGTTGTCTCGCTTAAATATCATCAGCTCAGTAATGAAATCGGCGATTGTTATGGTGTTGGTTGTAATGGCAGTGGCAGAGTGGGGCGCCCCGGTTAGCGACAGAGCGGCGCGTGCGCTTCGAATCAAAGCTATTTCAGATGGTAACCTGTTTGCTGCCAGGCAAGGCGTCTGGGCCAAAGACGGCGATAGCTTTGTTAATATTAAAGAAGTCGATGATATTGGCAATTTAACCGGTTTAACCATTTACAAATTTGGCAGTGATCTGCAATTACAAACCGTTACCAGCGCTGATAGCGCAGTATATCGTAATGATCGCTGGCAGTTGCAAAATGTTACCGAGTTATCCTTTTCAGCCGAGCAGGTACTGCAAAATAATCTGGCACAGCAGCAATGGCGTTCCAGTTTAAGCCCTGACAAATTGGGGGTAGTTACCATTAAGCCTGAAATGCTGTCGCTGACCGGGTTGGCGCAATACGTTGATTATCTTGAGCAAAATGATCAGGAAGCCAGCCGCTATGAGCTGGCATTCTGGCGTAAAGTGCTGCAACCCTTGTCGGTTGCTGCGATGTTGTTACTGGCCCTTAGCTTTATTTTCGGGCCGTTGCGAAGTGTTACTATGGCGGCGCGGGTATTGCTGGGAATTTTAACCGGCTTTGGCTTCTTTATGAGCAACGAGCTATTCGGCCCGTTGGCGCTGGTTTACCAGTTACCGCCATTGGCAGGTGCCATGTTACCCAGCTTGCTGTTTATGGGCCTGGCGCTCTATTTTATGCGAAAGAGAGTGTAGCCCGCAGCGTATAGTCTTTAATTTTGTGCATCAGCCGGCACGCTGATGCACATTCAGGCTTTTGCTGTGTTCTTTGGTAATAACCACCATCTGGCTGGCGGTAAGCTGGTCTTGTAATGTCAGGCCTTTACCCCAGCGTAGCCACAGCCAGAAGTTACCTGCCCCAAATAAGGCCAGTAAAGCCCGGGCCAGTGCCTGCAATGGTGTTAATGGCAGACCATTTTGTTTTACCACCACCAATCGCCAGGCGCGCATGCCAAGGGTCTGGCCGGCTTTACACCAGAAATACACATAAAAACCCAAAACTACCGCCAGCAGATAGACAAAATACAACCAGCGACGCCACCCGGTATTTAAATAATCAGCGATATCGCTGTAACCACTCAGGTTTACCAGTGCGCTCCAGGCTAAGACCTGTACCAATAACATTGCAACACCAGCGGCTAGCATCACCAGAGCCGCCAGTACCAGAATATCGTAAATCATTGCCGCTAAACGCCGGGCAAAACCGGCACGGGGGGCATTCGCTAGCGCATTGGCAAGCATAGTAAAGTCCTGTCAGTAAACTGCGGCAAGTTTAACATGGTCGTATTTTTTTGCGATGCCAGGTTCGGCTTTTTTCAGCACTGCTGCAATTTTGTGCATTTAAAAGTTAATTAAAACAAAGTGTCATAAAAGCACTTGCCAAGCTTTAGCAGCACCGTATAATGCAGGCGTTTACTTCAAAAACTCCCTCAGTGCCTGGGTGGCGAAATCGGTAGACGCAGCGGATTCAAAATCCGCCGGGGGAAACTCCGTGTCGGTTCGAGTCCGACCCTAGGCACCAAAGCTTAATTTTTTATGCTTACTAAGCATTC
>MDTG01271382.1_pt1 | contig 122709 bp, 126 predicted proteins | sample 811421 | NCBI WGS metagenome assembly MDTG01 (sample SAMN05326645, study PRJNA326480) | marine metagenome | isolation source: seawater | place: Pacific Ocean: South East | collected 2011
AGCACCACCAGGAGGACCAGCCCCAGCAGAAAACGCATCAGTCGAGTGCCTTGACGATCTCTTCGACCATCTTCTTCGCGTCGGACAGCAGCATGGTCGTCTGGTTCAGGTAGAACACGTCGTTGTCGACGCCGGCATAGCCAACCCCGCCCATGCTGCGCTTGATGAAGAAGACCTGCTTGGCATTGCCCACATCGAACACCGGCATGCCGTAGATCGGCGAGCTCTTGTCGGTCTTCGCAGCCGGGTTCACCACGTCGTTCGCGCCGATGATGAAGGCGATGTCGGCCTGTGCGAATTCGCTATTGATGTCCTCCAGCTCGAACACTTCGTCATAGGGCACGTTCGCTTCGGCCAGCAGCACGTTCATGTGCCCCGGCATACGGCCCGCGACGGGGTGGATTGCGTATTTGACGTCCACGCCCTTTTCCTTGAGCACATCGCCCATCTCGCGCAGCGCGTGCTGCGCCTGCGCGACTGCCATGCCGTAGCCGGGGATGATGATGACGCGTTCGGCCTGTTCGAGCATGAAGGCAGCATCGTCCGCGCTGCCCTGCTTGTAGGGGCGCTGTTCGCGCGCCTCGCCGCCACCGGCAGACGCATCTGCTCCGAAGCCGCCTGCGATCACGCTAATGAAGCTGCGGTTCATCGCGCGGCACATGATGTAGCTGAGGATCGCGCCCGAGGAACCGACCAGCGCGCCGGTGATGATCATCGCGGTGTTGCCCAGCGTGAAGCCCATCGCAGCCGCCGCCCAGCCCGAGTAGCTGTTCAGCATGCTGACCACGACCGGCATGTCCGCCCCGCCGATGGGGATGATGAGCAGGAAGCCGATTGCAAAGGCCAGCACCGCGATGGCGACTACCATCCAGCCTTCGCCCGGTCCGGCCACGGTCGACATGGCATAGGCCGCGATCAACGCGATGATTGCCGCCAGCGTGCCCAGGTTGATGACATGGCGTGCTGGCAGCAGGATCGGCGATCCGCCCATCCGGCCCGAGAGTTTGAGGAAGGCGATGACCGAGCCGCTGAAGGTGATCGCACCGATGGCGATGCCCAGCCCCAGCTCGATGCGGCTGACCGTCAGGATCTGGCCATTGAGGTCGAGGATGCCGAAGGCTCCGGGATTCATCCATGCAGCAAGGCCGACGAGTACGGCCGCCATGCCGACCAGCGAGTGGAAGCCAGCAACAAGCTCGGGCATCTGCGTCATCGCGATCCGCCTCGCGATGGTGAAGCCGATCAACCCGCCAATCGCGATCGCGATCAGGATCTCGACAATATTCGCAATATCGTGGGTGACGATCACGGTGACCACCGCGATCAGCATCCCGATCATCCCGTTGCGGTTGCCCGCACGGCTGGTCGCCGGGCTGGAGAGCCCGCGCAGCGCGAGGATGAAGAAGATGCCTGCCACAAGGTAGGCAAGCGCAACCCATGGGTTCGTCGGGCCGTGCGTGGCCGCGGCCTCGACCGCGTGGCTCACCCCGTAATCGGACCCTGGCGGCACGGCCAGCGGCTCTACGTCGCGCGGAAGGCTCATTTGCTGTCCTTCTTCTTGTACATCGCGAGCATCCGCTCGGTCACGGCGAAGCCGCCGAAGATGTTGATGCTGGCAAGGACGACCGCCGCCAGGCCAAGCCACTTGGCAACCGCGCTACCCGCCTCGGCGCTGGCAATCAGCGCCCCTACGATAATGACGCTGGAAATCGCGTTGGTCACCGCCATCAGTGGCGTGTGCAACGCGGGCGTGACCGACCACACCACGTAATAGCCGACGAAACACGCCAGCACGAAAATCGACAGGACGGAAATGAAATCCATTGTTGTCTTCCTCAGCTCCCCTGCTGTTCTATCGGCGCCTTGCGCAGTGTCACCTCGCCTCGATCGCGGATCGCGAAGGTGAGTTCGCCGTCGATCGCGGCGATCAGCTTGGCGATCTCTTCCATCGAGAAGGTGGAGAGGCGCACGCCATTGATCTTTTCGATGATCATCTCGGGCTCGAGACCCGCCGCCTCTGCCGCCGAACCTTCCATGACGGTCGCGATCGCCACCTCGCCGTCGACGATCCGGTAACCGATCCCGACGACCGGCTTGGTCGGGTCGAAAGCCGGCTTCAGGTCGGGCAGGCCCCTCATCTGGTCGAGCAGTTCCTCAATGCCGGACTTGCGCTCCGGATCGGGCGCGACGCTGCCTGCATCCTGCGCGGCCACGGGTTGTGTTGCCATGAGGGCCGCCAGAAGGATGGCCGAGTGTGCCGCTGTGCCTTGCATGCGCCTCCCCCCGAGGACCGAAAACCGATACGGACAGGCTTATTGCAAGGCGGACCGGCGCTGTCGATGGGTCAGGCGAGCGAACGCCCCGGTTTCGGGGGCATAACCGGATCGAACGGGCCCCGTCGAAACCTAGAGAACGTTCATCCGAGTGGCGATCAGCTTCTGCAGCGCCTCTGTATTGGTGAACTTGCCGACCTTGAACTCGATTGGCGGATGGCCCGAGAGGAACACCGCGATTTCCGCATCGAGGTCGATCGTGCTCGCGCTGGTGATCGAAAAAGCGGTAATCGAGCGATAGGGAATCGTCAGGAATTCCTTCTTGGTGCCGAGCAATCCCTGAACATCGACGTAGATGATCCGCCAATCGGTGAATGCAATCCAGTCGCGAATCGTCTTGAACGCGAAGTAGACTTCCTCGCCCTCGACCAGCGCGTGGCCGTGATTGTCCACGAAGCCCTGCGGCGTGGTCTGCGTCTGGTTCAGCACCCCCATCGGATCTTATCCTTCCTTAAGCCGCTCACTCACCACCCGACCGCCCTTGGTCAGCCGCACCGCATCGCCGATTTCCTCGTCCAGAACCGGCGCCCCTGCCTCTGCGTCCCAGAAGGCCGAGAGGAAATTGTACAGGTTGCGCGCGAACAGCGCGCTCGCATCCGGTGCCAGATGCGCGGGCGTGTTGGCGTAACCCATGATTGTGACACCATGGCGGTTAACCAGCTCGTCCGCCACAGCGCCTTCGACATTGCCCCCTTGCGGGACGGCAATGTCGAAGATGACACTTCCCGGCTTCATGCTCGCGATCTGCTCGTCGGAGATCAGCCGGGGTGCGGGGCGGCCCGGAATCAGCGCTGTGGTGATGACGATATCCTGCTTGGCGATGTGCTCGGACACCAGCTTGGCCTGCGCCGCCTTGTATTCATCGCTCATCTCGGACGCATAGCCACCGACGCCTTCGCCTTCGATCCCGCCCACACTCTCGGAATCATCGACGAAGATCGCCTTTGCGCCGAGCGATTCGATCTGTTCGCGCGTCGCGGAGCGGACATCGGTGGCGGAAACCTGCGCGCCGAGCCGCTTGGCGGTGGCAATCGCCTGCAGGCCAGCGACGCCGACCCCCATCACGAAGACGCGCGCGGCCTGCACCGTGCCCGCAGCGGTCATCATCATCGGGAAGGCGCGGCCGTACTGATCGGCCGCCGCGATCACCGCCTTGTAGCCCGCGAGGTTGGACTGGCTGGAGAGGACATCCATGCTCTGCGCGCGGGTGATGCGCGGCATGAACTCCATCGACAGCGCTTCGAACCCCGCCTTGGCATAGGCCTCGACCCGCTCGCTCTGCTTGAACGGATCGAACAGCGCGGCGACGAAGGCACCTTCCTTCGCGCCGCCCAGCGTCGCCGGATCGGGCGCCTGGATGCCGAGCACGATGCCCGCATCCTTGACCACCTCCTGCGCCGAACCGACCGAGGCACCCGCCTCGCGGTAGGCCTCGTCCGCAATCGCCGCATGCTCGCCCGCGCCTGCCTCGACCGCGACATCGGCGCCGAGCGCGATGAACTTCTTCGCGGTTTCGGGCGTCGCCGCAACCCGGGTCTCGCCCGCCGCGCGCTCCTTGAGAACCGCGATTTTCATGGGCGTCAAGGCGCGATCAGCAGGATGACGATGAAGACGAGCACGGCGATGATCGGGATCGCCCATTTGAGGCTCGCCATGAAGCGTTCGTACGTGCTGCGCGCCTTTTCGATATCCTTGGTAGGGGCGTCATTCGGTGCGGCCATGGTGCGCTTGGTCTCCGTGCGGGATGGTCTGTGCCAAGCGGTCTATCGCCGCGTCCCGCCATTCTCAAGCCATTGGTGGCGCGCCCTCACCCGGAATCGACGCGCAAACTAGGCTTAAGCTGGTCTTTACCGACTTACCGTAAAGCATCCGCCTGCACCGCAATGGGACGGTTCCCATGCATGTCTGTTGGCGGGGGATCGTGGCCGAACAGGAAGAACGTTTGCTGATGTTGATCGATGACGAGCCGGCACAGAGCCGCCTCGTCACCGCTCTGGCCGCCCGCGAGGGCTGGCGCACCGTAGTCGTCAACGACGCGGAGACCGCGATTGCCACGCTCGGCACGCGCCAGGGCATGCAGCTCTCCGCCATCATCCTCGACCAGTGGGTACCCGGCGATGCCGCGTGCGACCTGATCGCCGAGCTCAAGCAGCGCCGCCCCGCCCTGCCGATCCTGATGCTGACCACCAGCGCGAGCCCGCTGCTGGCGGTGGAAGCGATGCGCGCAGGCGCGACCGACTATCTCATCAAGCCCGTCGCGCCCGAGCGGCTGATGCGCGCACTGCGCAGCGCCACCCGGGTCGAGACTCCGCGCAACGAGCTGCAGCCGCTGACCGAGAAGATGCCCGCCGTGCTCGATTTCGACGCGATGATCGGCACCGATCCGGCGTTTCGCATCGCTCTCGCCCGCGCGGCCAAGGCAGCGCGATCGCACAGCCACGTGCTGATCGAGGGCGAAAGCGGCACCGGGAAGGAGATGCTGCTGCGCGCGATCCACGCGACCAGCCCGCGCGCCCGCGCGCCATTTCGCCTCGTCAATGTCGCGGGTGTGCCGGTCAACTCGATCGAATCCGCGCTGTTCGGGCACGAGAAAGGCGCCTTCGCAGGCGCGTTCGAGAGCCAGATGGGCGCGCTCCAGCACTGCGACACGGGCACGCTGGTGCTCGACGAGATCGACCGCCTGTCGCCCGACCAGCAGGCCCGCCTCGCGGCCACGCTGACCGAGGGCATTGTCCGCCCGATCGGCGCGAAGCACGGCTTCCGGATCGATACGCGGCTTCTTTCGGCCAGCAACCGGCCCTTGTCGGAACTCGCCGCGCAGGGCCAGTTCGACCAGGATCTGCTCGCCGCGATTTCCGCCACCCGCATCACCCTGCCGCCCCTGCGCGAACGCGCGGGCGACATTCCCGCGCTGGCCCGCCACTTCCTCGCCCGGATCGGCGAGCAGCCGGGGCTGCGGCACCTCAGCCTAGCCGACAGTGCACTGCATCTGCTGTGCGCGTTCGACTGGCCGGGCAATGTCCGTCAGCTGCAGGCCGTGCTGTTCCGCGCCGCGGTGTTCTGCGAAGCCGAGATGCTCACCGCGAGCGACTTCCCGCAGCTGTCCGAACTGATCGGCGAGCAGGCCGAGACCGGCCAGCACGTGCAGGAAGCGGTCGGAGTGATGCTCTATACCGAGGATGGCAATCTGCGCCCGCTCGAGGAGATCGAGGCGGACGTGATCCGGCTTGCCATCGGGCACTATCGCGGGCGGATGACCGAGGTTGCCCGGCGGCTCGGCATCGGGCGCTCGACGCTCTATCGCAAGCTTAGCGATCTCGGGATCGACAACGCTGCCTAGGCGCCTATAGCGCGGCCCATGGCCGACCTCTTCGACTTTTCCGACCGCACCGCACTCGTCACCGGCGCAGCCTCCGGCATCGGCGCTGCCTGCGCCCGCTGGCTCGACCGACACGGCATCGCCAGGCTCGTGCTTGTCGACCGCGACGGCGACGGGCTCGGCAAGCTGGACCTCTCCTGCGAGGTCGAGACCCACGAGGCCGATGTGGCGGACGAGGCCTTCTGGCGCAGCCTCGAAGCCTCGCTCGACCGGCTCGATCATGCCATCGTCAACGCGGGCGTCGGCACCGGCGGCACGCTGAGCGAGCTGGCGTTCGAGGAATGGCGCCGGGTGATGGCGATCAACCTCGACGGGGCGTTCCTGACGCTCGCCACCGCATTGCGCGCGATGCAGCGTTCGGGTGGCGGCAGCGCGGTCGTCACCGCATCGGTCACCGGGATCAAGCCGGTCCCCGGCATCGGGCCCTACGGCGTCTCCAAGGCGGCGGTCGCGCACATGGCGCGGATCGCGGCGGCGGAGAACGCGGCGCACAAGATCCGCGTCAACGCAATCGCGCCGGGCGGCGTGGACACCGCGATCTGGAACCAGTCCGAAGAACTGACCGCGCAGTTTGCAAAGCACGGCCGCGAAGCGGTGATCGCGCAGATGGGGCAGACGACGCCGCGCGGGGCTTTCGCCACGCCCGACGAGCTGGCCAACGACATCGGCTACCTCTTGTCCGACGCCGCCGCCAACGTGACCGGCACCGTGCTGGTCAGCGACGGGGGCTATACGCTCTAGGTCCTCCTAGCCCGGCAGCTCCGCGAAATCGGTCAGCGCCGCATCGCGCAGACCGCGCCAAACATCGCGCGCCTGCACGCTTTCGGGCACGTCGTGGACCCTGAGGATGTGCGCGCCCGCATCCATCGCCGCGACGGCGAGCGCGATGCTGCCGCCGAGCCGCTCATCCGCTGCCGCCTCCTTGCTCAGCGCACCGATCATCCGCTTGCGGCTCGCGCCGAACAGGATCGGGTGGCCGAGCGCGTGGAACAGCGGCAGCGCGTTGATCAGCGCCAGATTGTCGGACAGCGACTTGCCGAAGCCGAGCCCCGGATCGATCAGGATTTTGGCAGGCTCGATCCCCGCCGCCACCGCCGCGTCGCGCCGTTCGCGCAAAGCATCGAACACTTCGAACACGGTGCTTTCATAACCGCCGCCCTCGTGCGGATCATTGCCCGAGCCCGGCGCGTGCATCAGCACCACGGGGCAGCCGGTCTTCGCGACCAGTTCGGCCGAGCGCGGGTCGTAGCGCAGCGCCGAGATGTCGTTGACGAGCCCCGCCCCCGCCTGCAGCGCGGCCTCCATCGTGCCCGCGCGGCGCGTATCGATGGAGACCGCCGCGCCCATGCTGGCGGCGGCTTCGACTGCGGGGAGGATGCGGCGGATTTCCTCCTCCTCCCACACGGTCTCGGCCTTGGGGCGGGTGCTTTCGCCGCCGATGTCGATCAGGGCCGCACCCGCTTCGACCATTGCGGCAATCGCATCGCGGGTGCCCGCCGGATCGCCCACATGCTTGCCCCCATCCGAGAAACTGTCGGGCGTAACGTTGAGGATGCCCATCACCTGCGGCTGATCGAGCCGGATCGTGCGCGCCCCCAGCTCCAGCGGCGGGTGCGCGTTGCGCAGGTTGGACCACTGTGCCTCGGCCTCGGCGCCCACGCTGTCGGGCAATTCACCGAGCACCTGCGCGATGGTTTCGGACGAGGCCCGCCAGCGTTCGACCACCTCGCCGTCACGCCGCAGGATCACCGCCAAACGGCTGGCATAGACGAGCCCCCCTGCAAGCCGGATGGCATCGCCCTCCTCGCTTTGCGGACCGGGCGCGAAGCCGATGGGGCGGATATAGACAGTCTCGCTCATGCGGAGTTACCTAGCGCCATCGCGCGCGCCCTGACACACCTGACACAGTGTCTTGAGGGGGAAAAGCGGCGGGGGTGATGGGCGAAGCGATCGGTTGGGAGGAGTGCGCTGCGCATGCGCGGAGTTCTAGGGCGAGTGCGCGATGTAGGACAGATGCCTTCGACCACCAATCGTCATCCCGGCCCTGAGCCGTGATCAGGCTCCTGATAGTCTGCCCAAAGGAATCTGCAGCCAAGATGAGTCCGGCGAGTTGGCATTAGCTAAATCGGTCGAAAATCGCATGTGCCAAATGGCCAAAAGCAAGCGCACCCGAGGAAAATACCGCCGCCCAAGGTACGTATCTATCAAGCCAATTATGCCAAGACAATTCCCGTTCATTGAGTTTCTTGCTAAAATCAGCAAGCCCCTCAATGCTTCGTGATAGCTCATCCAACGCCACAATTAGATTTTTCGGCAGGTCATTAATATCGCTTTCTAGTGGCTTGAGTTTCTTTTCAATCTCATTGGACGCCATGGAAAGGAATTTTCCTGTTTCAGCGAAGTATCTTTTATACTCCTTCTCTAGGAATCTAACTATATTTTTTCTGACAACCTCGTATCTGTCATTATTAATCTCGATATTCTCAACAGGTCTTATAATTTTTGGGTCATTCGCCACAGAATTTACATCGTCATGTTGGAAGTGGTTCGCGGTGATAACCATTCCAGATATTTGCTTTAACTCGTTATGCACCTCATTGATTTTCTCCTCGACCGAGGCGCGCGCTCCTGTGATCGCTTGACTACAGCGAGTTGCCTTGATGTGAAGATCTCCAAATAGCTCGGCCGTCTCGCCGAGGCGCGACGATACAGCAACCGTCGAATTTCTGACACGGATATCCTCTTCGGCGCGACGTAAACCAAGGGCCATGAATGCGAGTATGAACAAAGAAATTGCGACTATGAGCGCATGATCGAAAGCCAAATCACGCACTAAAGGGGTAACCTCCAAGTTACCTGTCGGCGTTTGGCCGAGTGGGATTAATGCTGTCACCGTCGCCCAGAAAAGCGCATTTCGCTTAGCTCGCCGATAGGCTTCATTGAAATGGATCGGCTCGCCTGTATCCTTGTCAGCTTGCTCGCCACTCTTGTGTGCCACCCGCCACTCGCTCCCACCCGATCTTTGGGTCGGAATAGAGCCAATTCACAACTATGCAAAGAAAGCCTGCCCCCGGATCAAGTCCGGGGTGACGGGAAAAATCAATCCTCCGTCGCCAGCAAATACAGCTGCCGCGCGGCGTCGAGCGGCTTCACCGCGCCCTCGTCCTCGTAGTGCCAGAAGGTCCAGCCGTTGCAGCTGGGGGCGCCTTGCAGGTCTTTCCCGACCGCGTGGATCGAGCCGATCAGCTTGGCCTGCCCTGAGCCTGACGAAGGGTCGCAAACCAGCGAGCCGTCGGCGCGCACGGTCGCACTCCAGCGGCGCTTCTTGTCGAACACCTGTGTGCCCGGCTTGACGAAGCCGGCCTCCACCAGCGCGCCGAAGGCCACACGGGGCGCGGTGCGCTTGCTCTGCATCGTGGTCAGCGCGCTTTCGTCGAGCGGGAGTTCCTTGTCGATCCGCGCGCGCGCGACCTTGCGATAGGCTTCCTCGCGCTCGCAGCCGATCCATTCGCGGCCCAGCCGCTTGGCGATCGCGCCGGTGGTGCCGGTGCCGAAGAACGGGTCGAGCACGACATCGCCCTTCTCGGTCGTCGCCAGCAGCACGCGATACAGCAGCGCCTCGGGCTTTTGCGTCGGGTGCGCCTTGTGGCCCTGTTCGTCCTTGAGACGTTCGCCCCCGGCGCAGATCGGGAAGGTCCAGTCGCTGCGCATCTGGAGTTCGTCGTTGAGCGTTTTCATCGCGCGGTAGTTGAAGTGGTAGCGCGCCTTCTCGCCCTGGCTCGCCCAGATCAGCGTCTCGTGCGCATTGGTGAAGCGCGTGCCGCGGAAATTGGGCATCGGGTTGGTCTTGCGCCACACGATGTCGTTGAGGATCCAGAAGCCCAGATCCTGCAGCGTCGCACCGAGCCGGTAGATGTTGTGATAGCTGCCGATCACCCACAGCGCGCCGTCGGGCTTCAGGACGCGCCTGCACTCCGCCAGCCAGGCCTTTGAAAAGGCGTCGTAAGCCGCGAAGCTGTCGAAACGGTCCCACTCGTCGGTCACGGCATCGACATGGCTGCCGTCGGGCCGGTTGAGATCGCCGCCGAGCTGGAGGTTGTAGGGCGGATCGGCAAAGACGAGATCGACCGAAGCATCGGGCAGCGTGCGCATCGCGGCGACGCAATCGCCGTCGAGGATCCGGCCCAGCGGCAGCTCGGGCGCCTCGGCAACCTTCGCCCTGGCCTGTGCGCGCGCCTTCACCCGCGGCCTTGCGGTCGTTTCAACAGTCATGTGTGCGTGCGGCCCCCTCAACCCGATTTATCCACAGGGCGACTCGATGAGTCCTCAGCGACTCCGCGTCAAGTCAAACTTGGTAAACGGGGATGGTTGAGGCGGGGTAAATGCCGCCGGAGCGGGCCCGAATCAGGCGAAGGCCAGCGCGGTGTTGGCCGCGAAACCGGCCAGCATCAGCAGGCCGAACAGCCTGCCGATCCGGTGCATGAAGCGGCACATCAGCACCAGCAGGACGGCCGCAGCAGCGCAGACCGGCCAGCCATATTGCAGCAATTCATCCGGCAGGGGCTGGCCCGACACGCTCATCGTCACCCCGCCGATCAGCAGCAGGTTGAAGATGTTGGAGCCCAGCACGTTGCCCAGCGCCAGCTCGGCATGGCCACGGAACGCCGCGACGGCGGATGCGGCCAGTTCGGGCAGCGACGTGCCCACCGCGACGATGGTCAGGCCGATCACCGTCTCGCTCACGCCCAGATCGCTGGCGATGGCGATCGCGCCCGTCACCAGCCAGCCGCCGCCGAGCACCAGCGCGGCGACCCCGGCGGCGAAGAAGACCAGCGAAAGCAGGAAATTGGGGGCCGGATGCGCCTCTTCCTGCTCCTCCGCCACTTTGGCGGGCGGATGGCGGTATCGCCACACGATATAGACGACCAGCGCCGCCAGCAGGGCGACCCCGATATAGGGGTGCCCCAGCCCCTGCCACGCGACCGCCCAGACAGCGAGCGTCACCAGCAGCGCGACAACCGAATCGCGGCGCCCCATTCCGGCAAGGACGATCGGCGCGATCAGCGCGGCTCCGCCGAGGATCAACAGGGAGTTGGCGATGTTGGAGCCGACGATATTGCCCCACGCGATCTCGGGCGAACCGCTGACCACCGCCTGCACGCTCGCCACCATTTCGGGCATCGAGGTTGCCGCGCCGACGATCACCAGTCCGGTGAACAAGGTCGACACGCCAAGCTTCTTCGCGATGCCGACCGCGCCGCGCACCAGCAGCTCTCCCCCCACGGCGAGTGCGACGAGTCCGATGGCGACAAGGATCAGGGAGCCGGTCATGCGAAACGGTCTCTAGCACGGCCTTCGCGGGCGCAAAGAGATATTGAAGCGTGCAGGAAGCGCTCGGCGACGGTCAGGTTGCGGGCGCAAGGCCGGGGTCGACCCCGGTCATGTCCTTCGAGACCTCCCACAACCGCGCGGCGAGCAGCGGATCGCGCGCGGTGGCGGTGGCGACGGCCCGGCCCGAAGTTGCGCCGGTCGCTTCCACGAAGCCGTAAGGCCCGTAATAGTCTCCGCCCTGGGCCTCCGGGTCGGTCGCCGCCTGGAGCGCGGGCAGCGCGCCCTGCTTGGCGGTGTTGAGCAGCGGCGCGGCGAACGGCATCACCAGCTGCGCCCAGCCGACCTGCCGGGTCAGCTCGGTCTTTGCGACGCCCGGATGGCAGGCGATACTCGCGACGGGCGAGCCTGCCGCGCGCAGGCGGCGGTCGAGCTCCAGCGCGAACATCAGATTGGCGAGCTTGCTCTGCCCGTAGAATTTCTGGCGCGCGTAATTGCGCTCCCCCGACAGGTTCTCGAAATCGATCGAGGCCGGGCGGTGCGCAATGCTCGACTGAACGACGACGCGGGGGTCTTTCCCCTTGGCCAGCGCGGGCAGCAGCAGGCCGGTGAGCGCGAAATGGCCGAGATGATTGACCGCGAAATGCTTTTCCGCCACGCCGGTGGAAATCTCGTGCGGCACCCACATGATGCCCGCATTGTTGACCAGTAGATCGAGCTTATCGATTGCTCCGGCGGCCTTTCGGACCGAAGCGAGGTCGGCGAGATCGAGTTCGACGATCTCGACCTGCGCGCCCGGCACGGCGTCGAGCAAGTCCTTGCGCGCCGCTTGCGCCTTTGCGGTGTCGCGACAGCCGAGCAGCACCTTCGCGCCCCTGTCGGCCAGCACCCGTGCAATATGGTAGCCGATCCCGGTATTGGCCCCGGTGACCAGCGCGGTGCGGCCCGACTGGCTCGGGATATCGTCGAACGTAAAACCCTTCATGCGCGCATCTCCAGTGGCATCTCGGTCTGGCAGACCGGCGCGAAGCTGCGGCGATGCAGCGCACACGGCCCATGCACCCTCAATGCATCGAGATGCTCTGCGGTCCCGTAGCCCTTGTTGCGCTCCCACCCGTAATGCGGATGGTCGGCAGCGGCGGCGACCATCAGCCGGTCGCGCCATTCCTTCGCCACGATGCTGGCGGCGGCGATGGCAGGTTCGCGCGCATCGCCCCCCACGATAGCGCGTGCGGGCCAGACCCAGCCTTCGCACCGCCCGGCAGGAGTCAGGTTGCCGTCGACCAGGACCAGATCGGGCGCGCGGCCCATCGCCTCGGCCACGCGCGCAACGGCGAGCGTCATCGCATGCATCGTCGCACCGAAGATGTTGCGCCGGTCGATCTCCTCTGCCTCGACCAGCGCCACGCTCCACGCGCACCGCCGCCGCACCTGCACATCGAGCGTGGAACGCTTGGCAGCGCCGAGCTTTTTGGAATCGTCGAGCCCTGCCGGGCGCGGCTTGCACAGCGCCACCGCGGAGGCCACCACGGGCCCCGCAAGCGGCCCGCGCCCCGCCTCGTCCACGCCGACGATCAGAGCACCGGGCGGGCACAGGGCTGCGAAATCGGGAAAGGGACTTGCTGCGAACATGACCGGGAATCGACTGCTTTCGGCCTTCATAGCTATCAGTGCAGGGCTTGCCCTCTCAAGCTGCGGCAATGCCAATACCGGGGAGAACGGGCCGAGCGCCAACACCGCCTCGGCCTCCGCCACGCCTGCATCGGGCACTGCGGACGAAACCGTCGGGCCGTTCGCGGTGCAGAACATGGGCAGCTTCGAAGAGCCCTGGGCGGCGGCCTTCGCACCCGGCACACCGGTGCTGTTCATCACCGAACAGCGCGGTACGATCAAGGCGGTCGACACACGCACGGGCCGCCTCATCACGGTCAGCGGCGCGCCCGAGGTGGACTATGGCGGCCAGGGCGGGCTCGGCGACATAGCCTTCCTCGAAAGCGAATCCGCCTCCACTCTCGACACCCGCACGATCTATCTCAGCTGGGCCGAGGCCGGGGATGGCGATACGCGCGGCGCGGTTGTGGGCCGCGGGCAGCTCGTCTGTCAGGAGGCCGATGCCTGTGCGGTGCGCGACCTCTCCGTGATCTGGCGGCAACAGCCCAAGGTGACCGGGCGCGGCCACTATTCGCATCGCATCGCCTTCAGCCCGGACGAGGAATACATGTTCGTCGCCAGCGGCGACCGGCAGAAGCAGACTCCCGCGCAGGATACCTCGAACACGCTCGGCACGGTGGTTCGCTTGAACCTCGACGGCACGCCCGCTGCGGGCAATCCGCTGGCAAGCCAGGGCTCGCCGAGCGACGAAATCTGGAGCTGGGGCCACCGCAATATCCTGGGCCTGCAATTCGATGCGCAGGGGCGGCTGTGGGATCTCGAGCACGGCCCCGCCGGGGGCGACGAGCTGAACCTGGTGCAGCGCGGCAAGAACTACGGCTGGCCCGAACGTTCCTATGGCGACAATTACAACGGCTCGCCGATCCCCGACCACACGCCCGACGACGGCTTCACCAAGCCCGCGATCTACTGGACCCCGGTGATCGCGCCGGGCGACTTCCTGTTCTATTCGGGCGAGATGTTCACCGACTGGCGCGGCGACGCGCTGATCGCGAACCTCAAGGAACAGAACATTGTCCGGCTCGAGATGGACGGCACGAGCGCGACCGAGGCCGAGCGCTACGAATTCGGCGCACGCCTGCGCGAGATCGTGGAGGGGCCGGACGGCGCGCTCTACGTGCTGGAAGACGGCGACGACGGGCGCCTGCGCAAGCTGACGCCTGCGGGGTAGCCAAATACTATCCTTCCCAGGATTCCGCTCACCCTGAGCTTGTCGAAGGGTCGTTCTTCCTTCTTTCGCAGCGGCGGCAGTAAGAAGGACAGTGCTTCAGACCCCGCCTGCGCGGGGGCAGGCAGGCTCAGCACGAGCGGGAAACTTGTCGACCATAGTGCCCGATTAGCCTAACCGGCCCGCCACCATGCCCACCATCGTCCCTTTCGACGCCGTGCCCCCTGCTCTGCACGAAGAACTGCTCGACGCGTGTTTCGGCGCGGACAGGACCAGCCGCACCGCCTATCGCATCCGCGAAGGGCTGGACCGGCTGGCAGGGCTCAGCTTCGCTGCGCTCGACGACGAGGATTTCCTCGCCGGCACGATCGAGCTGTGGCCGGTCTCGCTGACCGACGAGGACGGGCGGCAATATCCGCTGCTGATGGTCGGCCCGGTCGCGGTCGCGCCGAGCCGCCAGAACGAGGGCTATGGCCGCGCGCTGATGGCAGCCGCGCTCGGCGCGGTCGAGGGCATGGCGAGCGCGGAGGCGCCCGCGCTGCCGCAAGTGCTGATCGGCGATCCCGAATATTACGCGAAGTGGGATTTCATCGCCGCACCGACAGCGCAGTGGGACACGCCCGGCCCGGTCGAACGGCACCGGCTGCTGGTGCGCTGCGCCAATCCGGCGGTGCTCCCGCGCAAGGGGATGCTGGGGCCGTGGCGGCAGGGGGACGATCGGGTCGCTGAATAGCCACAGGTGGGGCTTTCGCCCTGATTGCACGCGCACCACCCTTCTGCCAGAGAATCCCGCGATGCCTTACGAGCCCCCTCCCCACCTGGCCGGACTGACGCTGGCCCAGATCGCCGAGCAGGTGGAGGCGCGCAAGCTCCCGCCGGTCGAAGGCTGGGCACCGCAGAAGGAAGGCAATTCGGGCATGCGGATCGCCGCCGACGGCACCTGGTTTCACGATGGATCGCCGATCACGCGGCAGGCGATGGTACGGGCATTCTCGGGCCTGCTGACCCGCGACGAAAGCGGCGCGCATTTTCTGATCTCGCCGTTCGAGAAGCTCTCGATCGAGGTCGAGGATGCGGCCTTCATCGCCACCGATATGGCGGTGCGCGAAGAGAACGGCCAAACCGCACTCGCCTTCCGCCTCAACACCGACGAGCTGGTGATCGCCGGGCCCGACCATCCCATCCTCGCACGCGGGAGCGAGGATACGCCCGCACTCTATCTCGGCGTGCGCCGCGGGCTCGAGGCTCGGCTCAACCGCAGCACCTATCAGCAGCTCGCCGAGCATGCGCTTGCTACTGGCGATGACTGGACCGTCTCCAGCGCGGGCGAGAGCTTCCGCCTGAAGCCGTGAGCGCGCTGTTCGACCGCCTCCAGCGCGTGTTCGACGACGGGCACGGCATCGAACTGCCCGATCTGCTGACCGACGCGCGCTTCATCGAGACAGAGCCCCGCCCCGCCGCCGTGCTGGTCGCGGTGACCGATCGCCCGCAGCCCGGCCTCATCCTGACCCAGCGGCTGCACGACATGCGCGACCACCCCGGCCAGGTCGCGCTGCCCGGCGGCAAGCAGGACCCGGGCGAGGATTCGATCGAGGCTGCCTTGCGCGAGGCGGACGAGGAGCTTGCCCTGCGCGCGCATGACGTGCGCGTGGTCGGCGCGACCGACCGCTATGTTACCGGCACGGGCTTCGAGATCACGCCGGTGCTCGGCCTGATCCCGCCCGACCTGCCGCTGGTCGCCAATCCGGCGGAGGTCGAAAGCTGGTTCGAGGTGCCGCTGGCCACCGTGCTCGACCCGGCGAGCTACAGCGAACGCTCGGCGTTCTGGCGCGGGGCCGAGCGTCGCTATTACGAGTTGCACCACGAGGGCTATCGCATCTGGGGCGTGACCGCCGCGATCCTCCTCAACCTCTCGCGCCGTCTCGAACTGACCGAGCTGTTCGATGGCTGAGTATCTGCCCAAAGTGGACTGGACGCAGCGCCCCGATCTTGCCGCGCTGGTCGATGCGCTGGGCGCGCGGAACATCCGCTGGGTCGGCGGCGCGGTGCGCGACACGCTGCTGGGCGATGCGGTGCGGGACATCGACGCGGCCACACCGCTGCTGCCCGAAGCGGTGGTCGCCGCGTGCAAGGAGGCGGGCATAAGGACCGTGCCGACCGGCATTGCGCACGGCACGATCACCGCGCTGCTCGACAACGGGCCGGTCGAGGTGACGACGCTACGCCATGACGTCAGCACCGATGGCCGCCGCGCAACCATCGCCTTCGCAAGCGACTGGCGCGAGGATGCCGCGCGGCGCGATTTCACCATCAATGCGCTCTATGCCGATCCGACCACGCTGGAATTGTTCGATTATTTCGGCGGCCTGGACGATCTGGAGGCGCGCCGGGTGCGCTTCATCGGCGATCCGCACCAGCGCATCCGCGAGGATCACCTGCGGATCTTGCGCTACTACCGTTTCCAGGCGCGCTTCGGGGCGGAGCTGGACGAGGCGGCGGAGGATGCCTGTGCGCAGCTTGCGCCGATGATGAAGGGCCTCAGCCGCGAACGCGTGGCGATGGAGCTGCTGGCGATCCTCGCCCTGCCCGACCCCGCGCCCACCATCGCGCGAATGAAGGCGCGCGGCGTGCTTCCGGTCATCCTCCCCGAAGCGGGGAAAGGCCAGATCGCCGCGCTCGAACGGCTGATCGCGCACGAACCGGAAAGCGGCGGGTCGGCGGGCCCGCTGGTCCGTCTCGCCGCGCTGATCCCGCCGGTGGAAAGCATCGCGGAAAGCGTCGCCGCACGGCTGCGCCTCTCGCGCAAGGACCGCGATCTGCTCGCCTGTCTGGCGCGCCGCCGCGATACGGACGCGGCCGAAGTCAGACCTCTCGCCTACCGCAAGGGCCGCGAATGCGCGGTCGGGCGTATCCAGCTGACAGGCGGCGATCCGCGCGCGCTCGCCGATTGCGAGATTCCCGACCTGCCGCTGAAAGGCGGAGAGATTGTCGCACGCGGGGTGACCGGACCCGAGGTCTCGCGGATTTTGCGACAGGTCGAGGCGCGCTGGATCGCGGAGGATTTCCCCGACAGAAGCCGGGTTCTGCAGCTGCTTGACGCCGCGCTGGCCGAGCGGGACTGACCGGGACATGAGGCCTGCCATGTTCGATGCCGCAGCGCGCCAGTCCTTCGACGAACAGGGCTTCCGCCACCTGCCCGGCCTGATCCCGCCGCCGGTGCTGGAACGGCTGCGCGCCTTCTTCGCGCCGCTGCTGGTCGCCGACCGGGTGCCGAACAAGGCGGTCGCGCAATCGCCCGAAGGCAAGGTCGTCACCAATCTGGGCCGGCTGTTCGCGTGGGGCGATCCGGCTCCGCTCGAGCTGCTGGCCCTGCCCGAGATCATGGACGTCGCCACCGCGATCTGCGGGGACGACCTGTTCGTCGTGCAGGAATTCGCGGTGATCAAGAACCGCGGCGATGCGACCCCGGTCCTGTGGCATCAGGACATGGTCCATGGCCGCAGCGCGCCGTGCTTCGCCATGGGGCTCTATCTCGACGATGCGGAGCCGGGCGAAGGCGCGCTGCGCTTCGTGCCGGGCAGCCATCTGATCGACGAGCCGATCTGCGATCTGGCGCGGCGACCTGCTGTGGAGGTTCCCTCGAAGGCGGGCGATGCGATCGTGCATGACATGATGGTGGCGCATTCTTCCGAACCGATGGAGGGCAATGCGCTGCGGCGGGTCATCTACCTCGAATTCCTGTCGGTCGAGCTGGCGCTGGGCGAAGCGATCTACACGCGCGAGGAGGTCGACAACCGGCGGCGGCTGCTGTTCGCGGCGCGGCGATACCGGCGCGAGACGGTGCCCGGCGGCAACTGCTTCAAGCCGCGCCAGCGCGATCCCAACCCGCGCGACCGCAGGCGATCGGTTCACGAGGTGCTGGCCGATATCTACGCGGCGCCGCTGCAACCGCGCGCCGCCAATTATTGCTTCGATCGCATCCCCGCGACCCTCGCCTGAACACGGCCTGCAATCCACCGCCGAGGCAGTATCGATCACAACACCGGCTTAAGCTTGCCTTCATGCGCAAGATTCTAATATCCATAAATCGGATCGGGACGGCGCCCGATGGGCGGTTGACGCCATTTCGCCGTATTTCCATACCGACCAGTCCCGGATGGGGCCCGAAAGGGCCCTTGCGCCCGCTTCGTGCTGGACCACCTCTCGGGATCGACCGTTTAGCGGGGGCAAGCCCCCCACGCCGCAGCCGCTCGTTCCTGGCGAGCGGATCGAGGCAACACAGGAGACTATTATGAAGTTCAAGACCGTACTTTCCGCTGCCGCCGCCCTCACGCTGGCGACGGCCGCCCACGCCCAGATCGGCCCGGAAGTCGGCGCGACCGTCTATGGTCCCGAAGGCAACCCGGTCGGCACGATCGAATCCGTTCAGGACGGCCTTGTCGTCGTCAACACCGGCACCCACACCGCGCCGGTGCCTGCCGAGGCCTTCGGCGAAGGCCCCGAAGGCCCGGTCATTTCGGTGACCAAGGCGCAGCTCGACCAGATGTTCGAGGACCAGCAGAAGCAGCTCGTCGCCGCGCGTGACGCCGCGCTGGTCGTCGACGCCACTGTCCTCAGCGCCGATGGCGTCGAAGTCGGCACCGTGACCTCGGTCGAAGGCGACACCGCGATCGTCACCCTCGCCGACGGGCCGGTCACCGTTCAGCGCGACCAGTTCTCCACCAACGAGGCCGGCGCGCTGATGGTGCTGGTGACCGAGGCCGAACTGATGGCGGCGCTCAACGGCACCGGCGAGCCGGCCGCGACGGGCGGCGACATGGCGGACGCGGACGCCGAATAAGCCGGACACCAGTTACCCTCGGAGCCACCACTCTTGAGGGTCGCAAGGGGCGGGTCGTATGCCGGAAGGTGTGCGGCCCGCCTTTTTGTCTGTCCGAGCTCATTCACCGCTACCGCTCACCCTGAGCTTGTCGAAGGGCGGTTCATCCTTCTTCTATCCCTTGCGAATCAGAAGAGGTGCGGTCCTTCGACAGGCTCAGGACGAGCGGCTTTGAGAAACGCCTCAGAACCTGTTGTCTCTGGGGAAGCCGTTGGGCGGCATCCGGCCTGCGCCGCCGCGGGCGACCTTCCACTGCCACATCTCGGGCTCGGTCCGCGTGCGCTCGCCCGACCCGCCCATCTGCCAGCTGAGCCCGTCTTCCAGCCGGAAGGTCGTGACATCGGCCATCCCGCCATCCTTGTAGCGCTGGAGCTGGACGCCCTGACCGCGCTGCATCTCCGGCATTTCCTCAAGGTTGAAGACCACGAGCTTGCGGTTGTCGCCGACCACGGCAACGTGATCGTGCCCCTCGCCGATATGCGCGACCTTGGCGAGCTTCGCGTCGCCCTTCAGGTTCATCACCGCGCGCCCTTTTCGCGTCTCCGCCAGCAATTCGTCCGACGTGATGACGAAGCCCTTGCCCGGCGTGCTCGCCAGCAACAGCCGCTCGCCCGGCTTGTGCGGCCAGGCGGCGACGATCTGCGCAGCATTGTCGATATCGAGCATGGTGCGCACCGGCTCGCCGAAACCGCGTGCGCCGGGCAGCTTGTCCGCGCCCAGCGTGAAGAAGCGCCCGTCGTCGGTGGCGAGCAGCAGCTTGTCGGTCGTCTGCGCGTGGAACACGAAGGCAAGCTCGTCGCCTTCCTTGAACTTGTATTCCTGCGCGAGGTCGGCGTGGCCCTTGGCGGCGCGGATCCAGCCCTTGGCCGAGAGGATGACCGTGATCGGCTCCTTCTCGATCATCGCGTCCATGCTGAACTCGACCGTGGGCGCGGCCTCGGCGATGCGCGTGCGCCGCGCGCCAAGCTCCGTGGTCTGGGCGTAGTCCTTCTGCAGCGCCCTGAGATCGCGCTTCAGCCGCCGCTTCTGCTTCGCCGGATCGGCGAGCAGCGCCTCCAGCTCTCCCTGCTCGGCCAGCAGATCGTCCTTTTCCTGCCGGAGCGCCATTTCCTCCAGCTTGCGCAAACTGCGCAGCCGCATGTTGAGGATCGCCTCGGCCTGCCGGTCGGTCAGGTCGAACTCGTCCATCATCACCGGCTTGGGCTCGTCCTCGGTGCGGATGATCTCGATCACCCGGTCGAGATTGAGGAAGGCGATGATGTAGCCTTCGACCAGCTCCAGCCGCCGCGCGATCTGCTCCAGCCGGTGCCGCGAACGCCGCTGGAGAATGTCGATCTGGCTGGCGACCCAGTGCTGCAGCAGCTCCTTCAGGCCCATGACCATCGGCGTGCGCGTAGCGTCGAGCACGTTCATGTTGAGGCCGAAGCGCGTTTCCAGATCGGTCAGCCGGTAGAGCGACTCTTTCAGTAGCTCGGGGTCGACATTGCGGCTGCGCGGCACGAGCACGATCCGGATCTGCTCGTCGCTCTCGTCGCGCACATCTTCGAGGATCGGCACCTTCTTGTCGGCGATGACCTGCGCGATCTGCTCGATCAGCTTGCCCTTGGGCACCTGATACGGGATCTCGCTGATGACGAGCTGCCATTGCCCGCCGCCCAGCCGCTCGATCCCCGCCTCGCGATCCGCTTCGTTCTCGCTCTCGGCGGCGTGGAAGCGCGCGCGGATGCGGAAAGAGCCACGCCCGGTCTCGTAAGCGGCGGATATCGTTTCCGCGCTGTCCACGATCAGCCCGCCTGTGGCGAGGTCGGGCCCGGGCATCTTCTCCATCAGCTCGGCATGTTCGATTCCGGGCTTGTCGATCACCGCCAGCGTCGCGGCGATTACCTCGTCGACATTGTGGCTCGGGATGTTGGTCGCCATGCCCACCGCGATCCCGCTGGCCCCGTTGGCGAGCAGGTTGGGAAACAGGCCGGGGAAGATGAGCGGCTCTTCCTCCTCATTGTTGTAGGTCGGCACGAAATCGACGGTGCCTTCGTCGAGCCCCGCCATCAGGGCCATCGCGGTCTTCGTCAGCCGCGCTTCGGTGTAGCGCGCGGCGGCGGCATTATCGCCATCGATATTGCCGAAGTTCCCCTGCCCTTCGACCAGCGGATAGCGGAGCGCAAAGGGCTGCGCGAGGCGCACCATCGCATCGTACACGGCCGTATCGCCATGCGGGTGGTACTTGCCCAGCACCTCGCCCACCACGCGGGCGGATTTCTTGAACGCCGAGTCGGGCGAGAGGCGCAGCTGGCGCATCGCCCAAAGCAGGCGGCGGTGGACCGGCTTCAGCCCGTCGCGCAGATCGGGCAGCGAACGCGCGGTGATCGTCGAGAGCGCATAGACGAGGTAGCGCTCCGACAGCGCGGTTTCGAACGGCGCGTCGATAATGGCGTTGATCGGGTCTTTGTCGTCGGGAGAGGCAGCCATCGGGCTGCGTTAGGAAATCGCGCCGCAGTGGCCAAGCCGGACCCGCGACAATCACCGGGATAACCGGCATTGTCATGACTGCGGAACGCGTTGTTATGCTAAACTGCGCGCCGATCGCCTGATGAACCACTCCGCAGGGGAATTAAGGATGCGTGCCATTTCGTTGATTCTGGTGTCGAGCATGCTGTGCCTCGCCAGCCCGGCGCTCGCGCAAAAGGGCGGCAGTGGCTCCAAGAGCGAGCAGCGGTGCACCATCGCTCCGGACGTGGGCAAGGCGAAGGCGGACGGCGCAGCAATCGACGTCGCCCCGCATCCTGTGAGGGAGGCCCTTTTCGGCGGCAAGATCGCATGCCGCGAGGAACTCATCTCTATCTACCGGGGCGACGACCGCGTTTTCACCGCCACATACGAATACGGGACGGTCGAGGGCGTCTCCTTCGTGGTCGCGAGGCAACGCGATCAGTACGGCGATATTGTGAAGATCTATCTCGGCCCCGACGCCGTGCCGAACTTCGCCAACCCCGGCAACGTGGTGCTGGGCCTTGAGAGCGCTCGGTGTTTCAAGCCCAAGGATCGCTCGAAGCCGTTCTCTTGCTCGGTCGAATGGGGTGGCGAGAGTACCACCCGCACGGTCAGCGAAGTCATGCCCGGGAGGCCGTCGGTCGTTTCTATCCAGAACGGCGCAACTTCGGATCTCGGGATCGGAAGATCGGGTATGATCACCGTCGCAGGAAATACCGTCGAGATCCCGTTCGGTCCGTCCGAACACCCGCTATACGCCTACGAAGGCAGGTTGACCGGGCCCCAGGCCGCGAGCGTGACCAACGCCGCGCTGCAAGAGGGGCGGGCCACTGTGATGTATGTCGACCCGGTTCTGGGCGAGGTCGAAGCCGAACTCGATCTTGCCGAGATGCGGCTGGCGACGGCGATGGTCCGCCGCATCGGACCCGTGATGCTGGCGTCCGGCAACTAGGCCAGCCCCCGCAAGTTCTTAACCTCAAAAGGCACGGTGGGCCCGCGAATCGTGCGAGCTCCTGCAGCGTCGCCGAGCGCGACATCTCGCCGTGTCAGCGCGCCCGCTCGCTTCGTCCTGTGCTCGGCTCGCCCCGGCCAAGTGCCCGGAACACAACACTTTCCTGGCTCGTTTGATACGCGAAACCACAATCGACACGAAAGGAATTCCACATGGCAAAGCGCGTCATGATTCTCGCCACCAACGGCTTCGAGCAATCCGAGCTGTTCGACCCCAAGCAGAACCTCGAAAATGCAGGCATCGAGACCGAGGTCGTCAGCCTGCAATCGGGTGAAATCAAGGCCTGGGACAAGGACGACTGGGGCAAGACGATCAAGGTCGACAAGGTGGTCGACGATGTCGCCAACTGCGAAGGCTACGATGCCCTCATGATCCCCGGTGGCCAGATCAACCCCGACCTGCTGCGTGCCAACCCCCGCGCGGTGGCGCTCGTCCGCGAGTTCAACGCCGCGGGCAAGCCGATCGCGGCGATCTGCCACGCCCCGTGGCTGCTAATCGAGGCCGGTCTGGTCCAGGGCAAGACGCTCACCAGCTACAATTCGATCCGCACCGACCTGCAGAACGCGGGCGCGAATGTGGTCGATCAGGAAGTGGCCGAGGACGGCAACCTCATCACCAGCCGCAACCCGGACGACATCCCCGCCTTCTCGGATCGGCTGATCGCGCGGGTGCTGGAGAAGGTGCCCGAAGACGCCTAAACCTCTGACAGGCGCAGAAAACCGAGAGCCCGGTCGCAGCGATGCGGCCGGGCTATTTCGTGTCCCGCACCGCCGCACTTGCAAGTGTGGCAAAATTGGGGCAGGAATGAGGCATCAATGTGGGAGATGGTTGATGTCTGTTCGTCCTTCGCTGTTGCTCCTTTCCACCGGCGCGCTCGCTCTTGCAGCCTGTTCCGATGCCGGTTCCTATGAGTCGGAGGCCGTCACCGCGATGGACGTTGCCGAGGAAGCCGCGGTGGAAGCGCCGCCCGCCCCGCCGCGCCAGGCGGATACGGACGATGCGATGGCCGAAGGCGGCAACGCCGAAGGCGAGAGCATATCGACGCCCGACATTCCCGCCGCCGCGCCCAAGATCGCCTATGTCTATTCCTACGGCTTCCGGGTGAACCGCGAGGAAATCGCCCCGCTCCAACAGCGCCATGCCGACATGTGCGCCGATCTCGGCCCGCTGGTCTGCCAGGTCCGTTCGCTCCAGCAGAACGGCGCCGAGGACGATTACGGCTACGGCCAGCTCGAGCTATCGGTCGCCGCGGATCGCGCGCGCGCCTTCGGGCGCGAACTCGTGGCCGCCGCCCAATCGGAAGGCGGCGACCAGATCTCCTCGAGCATCGAGGGCGAAGACCTCTCCAAGCAGATCGTCGACACCGAAGCGCGGCTGCGCAGCCGCGAAGTGCTGCGCGACCGGCTGATGGAAGTGTTGCGCACCCGCAAGGGCAGCGTGCAGGAGCTGGTCGAGGCGGAGCGCGGCGTCGCGCAGGTCAACGAGGAGATCGACCAGGCGCGCAGCTGGCTGCAGGAAATGCGCGGCCGGGTCGCCTATTCGCGCATGACCGTCACCTATCAGAGCGAGACCGCAGGCCCCGGCGGCTTCTTCGAGCCGATCCGCAAGGCGGTGGGCTCGATCGGCCCGGTCGCGGGCAATGTGATCGGCGGGCTGATCCTGCTGCTGACCGTGCTCCTCCCGATCGGCCTCGTCGGCTTCGGCATCTGGGCACTGGTCCGCTGGTGGAAGCGGCGCGAAGAGAGCAGCCTTTCTGCCGACGAGAGGGGCTAGACCCGGCTCATATCGTGCGCGTCGGCGGGGATGGTGACCTCCAGCCCGTCGAGCGCATCGGTGAGGGTGATCTGGCACGAGAGGCGGCTGGTGGGGCGCACGCCGTAGGCGAGGTCGAGCATGTCTTCCTCGTCCTCACTCGCCTCGGGCAGCTGTGCGAACCATTCCTTCGCGACGAGGACGTGGCAGGTGGAGCACGCCATCTGTCCCTCGCAGGTGCCTTCCAGCGGCATGCCCGCCGCCTGGCCGACGCGCAGCAGCACGTCGCCGGGCTGCGCCTCGGCTTCGACCCGCTCGCCGTCGGCCTTGTGAAAGATGACCTTCATCCCTGCGAGTCTGCCGCTTCGAGGATGATCGAGCAAGCGCGCTCCAGCTCGTCCTTCGTCGTGTAGCGACCGAAGCCGAGCCGGATCGAGGATTTGGCCTGTGCGTCGTCCAGCCCGATGGCGCGCAGCACATGGCTCGTGCGGCCCGATCCGCTGGCGCAGGCAGAGCCGGCTGAGAACATGACCTCGCGGCATTCGCTCATCAGCCGGGCGACATCGAGGCCGTCTTTCCGGATGTTGAGGTTGCCGTGCCAGCGCTGCTCCGCACTGCCGTTGAGCGTCCAGCCATCGAACGCATCGCGGGCGTGTCGCCACAGGCTTTCGACATGCGCTGCGTCTTCCTCCATCCGCTCCACCGCAAGCTTCGCTGCCGCTCCGAACCCCGCGCACAAAGTCGGCGAAAGCGTGCCCGAGCGCAGGCCCTGCTCCTGCCCGCCACCCTCGATATGCGGGATGAGCTTGAGCCCGTCGCGCACCCACAGCGCGCCGATGCCCTTGGGCCCGTGCAGCTTGTGCGCGCTGACCGCGATCATGTCGGCTTCGGGCGGGAGCGCCATCTTGCCTGCCCCCTGCACCCCGTCGACCAGCAACAGCGCGCCCAGCTCTTTGGCGCGGCGCGCCATGTCGGCAATCGGCTGGATCGTGCCGATCTCGTTGTTGACCTGCATCACGGCGAGGAGCCCGGCATAGGGCGGCATCTTCGTGTCGGGAACGACCAGGCCTTCGGGTGTCACCCCGATCTCGGTCCAATTGCCTATCGCTTTCACAGTGTCGATCACCGCGGCGTGCTCGATCGCACTGAAGGCGATGTGCTCGCCCGAGCGGACGGGCATGTTGCCCCGGATTGCGAGATTGAGCGCCTCGGTCGCGCTGCCGGTGAAGATTACCCGCCCGCCCGGCGGGAACAGCGCGGCGACCTGCTCGCGCGCGACCTCGACCGCCGCCGCTGCCATCCTGCCCATGCGGTGGGGGCTATGCGGATTGCCGAAGCTGTCGCTCTCGGGCCCGCCGAGCCATGCCAGCATTGCCTCGCGGGCTTCGGGCGCAAGCGGCGTGGTCGCCTGGTAGTCGAGGTAGATCATACTGACGCACTATCCGTTCGCCCTGAGCTTGTCGAAGGGCTGCTCTTCTTTCTCATCGGCAGTAAGAAGAAAGTGCAGTGCTTCGACAAGCTCAGCACGAACGGGTCATTTGAGACTGCGCCAAGCCTGCGCAAACGCATCCAACTCTTCCGGCGTCGTGTTCCACCCCATGCTGACGCGGATGGTGCGCGCAGCGACATCGTCGGGCACGCCGAAGGCATCGAGCACGCGGCTCTTCTTGAGCGTGCCCGAAGAACACGCGCTCCCCGCGGAGACCGCGAAACCCATCGCGTCGAGGCGGATGAGCTGGGCTTGGGCGCTCATGGTGGGGTGGGCGGCGGCGCAAATATAAGAACGCTGGGGGCCGAAGATCAGCGTCTCCCCGGTTTCTTCCAATGCCTTGCGAAGATCGAAGCGCTGAGCTGCATCCGTAAGCCAGGTCTCTCGACCTCCGGCCTCGAGAGCCGCTGCGAAGCCGAGCGCCGCAGGCAGATTCTCTGTCCCCTGCCGATAGCCGCGCTCGTGCCCACCCATCGGTTCGAGCATGGCAAAGTCGCGGACCAACAGCGCGCCGATCCCGATCGGACCGCCAAATTTATGAGCCGAAACCACCGCCATATCGACATCGGGTATCCGCCGCTTTCCAGCACTTTGAGAACAATCGCAAAGGAACAGGCCGCCAGCTTCGCGGACTCGATCGACGATCTCGCGTGTATGATCGCCCCCCGGCGTGATCAGCTCAGTACCGGTTTCCGAGTTGACAGCCTGAATCGCGACCACTGCCTTGCCGGGCTTTGCGAGCGCTGCGTTGAGCGCCTTGCGCCCAGGCTCGGCCCCCATGTCGGCAATGGGCACCACCTCCGCATCGGGCGCTGCACGAAACACCGCGTCATGCTCCACCGCGCTAGCGATCCGCCGGTCCACCTTCGCGCGATTGAGCGCGATCCACAGCGCCTCGCTCGCCCCGCTGGTAAAGATCACCTCGCCATCCCACCCCAGCGCCGCCTTTACTCGCGCGCGGGCATCCTCCAGCGCCTGCTTGGCGCGGCGCCCCTCGGCGTGCGGAGACGATGGGTTGGCCCAGATCGCAAAGCCCTCCTCCATCGCGGCCCGCGCCTCGGGCCGCAGCGGCGAGGTCGCGGCGTGGTCCAGATAGATGCGGGACTTGCTCAACAGATGCTCGAAATAATTGCGAAACGCGGCATAAAGCCTATATAGCCGCGCACTTCCCGCGCGCCACCGCCGCGTGCGGTCGCCCTGCCAATTCGGACTCTGACACCCATGCCCACAGTCATCTTTCCCGGCCCCGAAGGCCGTCTCGAAGGTCGTTTCTCGCCCCCGCCGCGCCCGCGCGCGCCGGTCGCCCTCATCCTCCACCCGCACCCGCAGGGCGGCGGCACGATGAACGAGCGGATCACGCAGAGCCTATACAAGACCTTCGTCGACCGCGGTTTCGCAACGCTGCGGTTCAACTTTCGCGGCGTGGGCCGCAGCCAGGGCAGCTTCGACAACGGCATCGGCGAACTGAGCGACGCGGCATCCGCGCTCGACTGGATCCAGTCGATCCACGAGGAAGCGCAGGTCACTTGGGTGGCGGGCGTATCCTTCGGCGCGCTGATCGGCATGCAGTTGCTGATGCGCCGCCCGGAAATCCGTGGCTTCATCTCGGTCGGTGCGCCGGCGAGCATGTACGATTTCAGCTTCCTCGCCCCCTGCCCGGCGAGCGGCATCTTCGTCCATGGCGCGGCCGACACGGTCGTCCCCCCGCCCTCGGTCGGGAAGCTGGTCGAGAAGCTGCGGACGCAGAAGCACATCACGATCCACCACGAGGAAATCCCGCGTGCGAACCACTTCTTCGAGAAGGAGCACGACGAGATGATGGCCGCGGTCGACAACTACCTCGACTTCCGGCTCGACCCTTCCTGCCCGATCCGCTGATCGCAGGGGGGCCGCACCGCCCCTTACCCTCGCCGCTTCACCCATGAACCCCGCGCATTTGCGGGGCGTAGAGGCATGTCCGAATTCGATCCTGAATTGAAACGTTATACCATCTAGATTTTGCTATTGGTAATAGTGTATCATCTCCTGTGAGGCGGCGGCACAGTCGCCGGTAAAAACAGGAGAGATGCCAATGGCCTATGCCTATGCCAACCAGCCGAAGAACCGGATGACGGCGATCGTCACGGTGGCCGGAATCCACGCCGGGCTCGGTGCGCTGCTGATATTCGGGCTGACCACCGGCGAGTTCGAGAAGTTGGTCGATCCGCCCGTCAAAGGCACGTTCATCGACCTTCCGCCGCCTCCGCCGCCGCCCGATGAGATCGAGGATCCCGTGGTCGAGACGCCGCCTTCGGCGCGCGAGGTCGTCGCGCCCAAGCCGCCGGTTAACATCGCACCCCAGCCGCCGAGCGTGAACACGACGGAGACCATCCTCCCGTCCACGCCGCCGATCCGGATTCCGGCGCCCAGCACAGCCCCGACGGTGGCCCCCCCGCCCCCGCCGCCGGTCCCGACGCCCAGCTTCGATCCGGTCGCCGCACGGCCCTCCAACAATCCGGGCGGGTGGGTCACCCAGGCCGACTACCGCTCGAGCTGGGTCAGCCGCGGATATGACGGCACCGTCGGCTTCCGCCTGGCGGTCGGCGCGAGTGGAAGGGTCGAAGGATGCTCGGTCACGCGCTCCAGCGGTGTTTCCGTGCTCGACGAGGCGACCTGCGAGCTGGTGACGCGGCGCGCGCGGTTCGATCCGGCGAAGAACAACCAGGGCCGGGCGGTCGCGGGCAATTACAGCAGTGCGGTGCGCTGGCAGTTGCCCGACTGATCGCAGACCTCAGCTATCCCCGGTTTCGCTGTCCGGTATGCCGTCCACCGGCGCGCGGCCTTCGGAATCGGGGATGGTCCAGATAGCGACGTTCATCAGCGCGACCAGCGCGGCGACCACCATCAGCACCGCCTGCTTGCGATAGCCCCTGCGGAACAGAACAAAGGCCCCGCCGATCAGAGCGAGCGCGGCGAGGACGAGCAGCGAGAGAACGATGTCGAGCATCCCGCCCTCCTAGCCGCTGGGCGATTGACGGGGAAGCGCCGGCGCTCCATCGTCCCGCGCCATGACCGGATTTACCCTTACCCGCCGCCAGACCCTCGCCGGGCTCGCCGCCTCCACCGCGCTGACGCTGGGCGGTTGCGCGTCGAAGGGCGCCATGCCGCATCTGCGGCAGATGACCATCGCGCCGGACGAATGGCTCGACGATGTGGCCTATCGCCTGTTGGAGCACGAGCCCGAACGGGCCACCGCGCTCGGGGTGGACACAGGCGAATACGCCGGCCTGCGCGGCAAGCTGGAGGACCAGTCGATCGCCGGTCAGCGCGACTATGCCGCCTCGCTCCGCTGGGTGGTCAACCAGATGGACGGCCTCGACGAAAGCGGGCTCACTCCCGACCAGCAGACCAGCTTCCAGGTCGTGCGCAGCGCATTCCGGACCGCGGTGGAAGGCTTCGAGCTGCCCTATGGCGATGTGGCGGTGGGCTCGTGGCGCAATGCCCCCTATGTCGTGATCCAGAATGTCGGCACCTATCTCGACATGCCGCGCTTTCTCGATTCCTCGCAGCCGCTCGCGGACAAGGCCGACGTCGGGTACTATCTCGACCGGCTCGGCAGCGTGGACACCGCGCTCGACGGAGAACTCGAACGTCTGCAATCGGCGCGGTCGCTGGGCGTGATTCCGCCCGACTTCCTGCTGGACAAGGCGATCGCCGCGATGGAAGCGAGCATCGCCTCCGCGCCCCGGGACTATGTCAAGCCGTTGGAGACGGCACCCGAAGGCGCGCGCGATGCGGCGATGGCCGCGGCACGCCCTATCGTCGAGGCCAGGATCGTCCCCGCCCTGCAGCGCCAGTTGGCCGAGCTGAAGACCGAACGCGCACGGGCCGGGTCCGCTGCAGGCATGTGGGCGCAGCCGGGTGGCCCCGAATGGTATCGCTGGGCCTTGAAGGCCAGCACGACCACCACGCTCTCCCCCGACGAAATCCACGAACAGGGGCTGGAAGAACTCGAAGCGCTCCATGCCCGGATGGACCCGATCCTGCGCGATATCGGCTATGACAGCGGCACCGTGGGCGAACGGATGCAGAAACTTTCCACCGATCCGCGCTACCAGTTTGCCGAAGGCGATCCGGGGCGCAAGCAGATCATGGATTTCATCCGCGACCGGATCGACTGGATCACCGCGCAGATGCCGCGCGCCTTCAACACGCTGGTCGATCCGGAAGTGGAAGTGCGCCGGCTGCCGCTGGCCGAGGAACCCGGGGCACCTGGCGCCTATGGCGGCGCGGGGAGCAAGGACGGCACCATCCCCGCGCGTATGTGGATCAACCTTCGCACGACCGATCTGCACCGCAAGTACGACCTCGCCGACCTCACCTATCACGAGAGCATTCCCGGCCATGCGTGGGAAGGCGAGTTTTCCAACCGCCTCCCGCTGATCCGCAGCATTCTTGCCTTCAATGCCTTTTCCGAAGGCTGGGCGCTCTATGGCGAGCAGCTGGCGGACGAGTTGGGCGCTTACGACGATTTCCAGGTCGGACGCCTCGGCTACCTGCAGAGCCTCGCCTTTCGCGCCTGCCGTCTGGTGGTCGACACCGGGCTGCACCACAAGCGATGGAGCCGCGAGCAGGCACGCCAGTTCTTCGTCGAGCGCAACGGATCGAAGGCGGAGGAAGTCGCGAGCGAGGTCGATCGCTATTGCAGCTGGCCGGGTCAGGCCTGCGGCTACAAGATCGGCCATTCGCAGATCGTCGCCCAGCGCGAGCGGGCCAAGCGCCAGATGGGCGACGCTTACGACTTCAAGGGCTTCAACACCGCCGTCATCCTGGGCGGCAACTCCCCGCTCGACGTGCTCGACAAGACGGTGTCGCGCTATATCGCCGAGGCGCGCGGCTAGAGTCGTCGGACGCCTCGGGAATATCCTTCGTCGATAGGCGATAGCTCAAAGCACGAGCCAGGGCAGAACGGGAGGATAGACATCCCCCGACGAGGCATCCGACATGCTGCGATTCTGTCTGTTCCTGCTGGCCGGTCTCGCGGCCTATCCGGCATCCGCGCAAACCCCGCAAGAAACCGGGCCAACAGAGGCGACAGGCCCGTCGTCGACCGAAGATGCCGAGCGCTGGGAACGGGAATCGCGCGCCATGTACGAGGCGCTTCAGCCCGTTGGCATGGCGGTCGCGGTGGTGCGCGAAGGACAGCCGGTGTGGATCGCTGGCTACGGCGAGACCCAGGCCGGATCGGGGAACAGCGTAACCGCGGACACCGCCTTCCCGATCCATTCGATGACCAAGAGCTTCACCGCGGCCGCGCTCGCCCTGCTGGTCGACGAGGGCAAGCTCGCGTGGTCCGATCCCGTCCGCAAGCACATCCCCGAATTCGCGATGAGCGATCCCTACGTCAGCGAGCATCTGACCTTGCGCGATCTGCTGGTTCACAATTCGGGCCTCGCGCTCGGCGCGGGCGACCTGCTCGGCTGGCCCGACCAGGTCTCGACCCCGCAGGATGTGATCGCCGCGCTTCCCCACCTCCCGCTCGACAGCGGCTTTCGCGAAGGCTTCGCCTACGACAACATCCTCTACACCGTGGCGGGGGAGGTCGTCACGCGCGTCTCGGGCCAGAGCTGGGCCGGTTTCGTGGAGGAGCGGCTGTTCGCTCCGCTGGGAATGACGAGCTGCTCCACCTCGCAAGCCACCGCAAAAGCCGTGCCCACCGCGATTCAGCACTCGCGCCGCGCCGGGGGCGAGCCGGTAGTACGCGTGGACATCGCCAATCTGGAGGATCCGGCGGGGAGCATCTCCTGCTCGGCCAGGGACATTGCCCGCTGGACGCACTTCCAGCTCGGCGACGGAACCCTGCCCGACGGCACCCGCCTGATGGCACCCGAGCGCCTTCGCGAAATGCACGCTCCGGTCGTCGTGCTGCGCCCACCCAATTTCATGCGCCGCCTCGCGGGTGCGCATTTCAACAATGCCGCGCTCGGCTGGTTCGCATCGGACTTCGCGGGAACGCTCATGATCGAACACGGCGGGGCCGGGACTGGCGGGCTCACCAACATGATCCTGCTGCCCGAGGAGGACGCCGCAGTCGTCGTGCTGGTCAATGACATGATCCCCGCGCATCTCGTCAGCTATCGCATCGCCGACCTGATCGTGCGCGGCGATGGCGCGGCGGACTGGACCGGCTGGGTGATCGAACAGCAGGCACGCCGGGTGCAGGACGCGCTGGAATCGCAGAGGGCTGACCCCGTACGTCCGGCTGGTGCCGGCGATCCCGCCTTCCCGCCGGGCGACTATGCCGGAACCTATCGCGACGCGTGGTACGGCGACATCGTGGTCAGCCACCAAGGAGGGGGTTTGCGGATCCACTTCACCCGGTCGAAGCTGCTCGACGGGCCGCTGCTGCCCTGGGAGGGCGAGACCTTCCTTGCCCGCTGGCCCGAGCGTAGCCTGGATGCGGACGCTCTCGTCACCTTCACGCAGGACGAAAGCGGGCGGATTGCCGGAATGAAGATCGCCCCGCTCTCTCCCGAGACCGATTTCTCATACGATTACCAGCATCTCGCCCCGGTGCGCATCGAGCAATAGGGGGCGCAGCCCGCGCCACGCTGGACCGCTACTCGCCCGCGCTCTCGATCTCCGGAGCGCGCGGCACCATCCGGATTTCGAACAGGGTCGGCCACAGCTTGCCGGTGACGAACCAGCGCGCATTCTCCGCATCGTAGGCGATCCCGTTGAGAACCGCGTTCGACCCGGCGGCATCGACCTCCCGCACCAGCGGGCTCAGGTCGGCGATCTTGCGGATCGCGCCATCCTCCGGGTCGATCGCAAGGATCGCCTCGCTGTACCACTGGTTTGCCCAGATCAGCCCGTCGACCGCTTCCAGTTCGTTGATCCTGCCCACGGGCCTGCCCTGGTAGGTGACCGTCACTTCGCGTTTCAGCGCGTAGGTTTCGGGGTCGAGAAAGCGCAAGGTAGCGCTGCCATCCGAGGCGACAAGTTCGCCATCCAGCACCGTCAGCCCCCAGCCTTCGTAAGCGAAGGGATCGCTGCGCACCGGCGCGAGCGTGTCGAGCGTCCAGCGGTGGATCACACCGTCCTGCCACGTCAGGCTGACCAGCTCCTCGCCCCACAGCGCCATTCCTTCGCCGAACTGCTCGGCAGGGATGGCGCGCGCGGCGCGCACCTCGCCGGTCGTCAGATCGACACGGCGGATCTGCGATCGGCCTTCCTGCCCGGTGCTCTCGTAGAGATAGCCATCGTGCCACAGCAGGCCTTGCGTGAAGGCCTCGGGATCGTGCGGATAGCGCGCCACCACCTCGACATCGTAGATCGCTGGTTCGGGCGCGGGAGCAGCGGTCTGCGTCTCCTGCGCAACCGCCGCGGCAGGTGCCACGCCGACGAGGGCGGCCGCGGAAAACAGGGCGAGGAGAGATCGCGCAGGCATCACCGCCCTTTGACCGCGGTGGTCATGACCGGAAGCTGAAGCAGCATCGCCATAGGTACGCCCGAAATAATTGGGGCCCCGCTCCGGCTTGCACCGTGCGAGGCCCCTCCTCTCCAGCTCGGACAAGCCGTTTCGTCAGGCCGCCTGGGTCGCAGGTTGCGGCGCGGCATCGCGCACACCCTGGTCCACATGCGGTGCGAAAGGCTCGAAATTGTTGACGAACAGTTCGACGAGCTTGCGCGCCGTCGCGTCGTATTCCTCCGCGTCGTCCCACGTCGAGCGCGGATCGAGGATCGCGCTGTCGACGCCCGGTACCGACACTGGAACCTCGAAGCCGAAATTCTCGTCCTTGCGAAACTCGGCCTGGTTGAGCGATCCGTCGAGCGCAGCGTTGAGCAGCGCGCGGGTCGCCTTGATCGGCATGCGGTGGCCCACGCCATACTTGCCGCCGGTCCAGCCGGTGTTGACCAGCCAGCACTGCACGCCGCCCTCGGCGATACGCTTCTTCAGCAGGTTGCCGTAAACGCTCGGGTGGCGCGGCATGAAGGGCGCACCGAAACAGGTGGAGAAGGTCGCTTCGGGCTCGGTCACGCCGATTTCGGTGCCCGCGACCTTGGCGGTATAGCCCGAAAGGAAGTGGTACATCGCCTGATCGGGCGTCAGCCGCGCAATCGGGGGCAGCACCCCGAAGGCATCGGCGGTCAGCATGATAACCGTGCTGGGCGGCGGGCCCATGTTCTCTTCCGAGGTGTTCGGGATCGAGGACAGCGGATAGGCGCCGCGGGTATTCTCGGCGAGGGTATTGTCGTCGAGATCGATCTCGCCGTTCTCGTCCATCACCACGTTTTCGAGGACGGTGCCCTCCATCTTGGTGGTGGCGTAGATTTCCGGCTCGGCTTCCGGGTTCAGCCGGATCATCTTGGCGTAGCAGCCGCCTTCGAAATTGAAGACCGCCGTGTCCGACCAGCCGTGCTCGTCATCGCCGATCAGCGTGCGGCTGGCATCGGCGCTGAGCGTGGTCTTGCCGGTCCCCGAGAGGCCGAAGAACACCGCGCTCTTGCCGTCGGGGCCGATATTGGCCGAACAGTGCATCGGCACCACGCCCTTGGGCGGCAGCAGGTAGTTGAGAATGCCGAACACGCTCTTCTTCATCTCGCCGGCATATTTGGTGCCGCCGATCAGGATCAGCTTCTCTTCCAGATTGACCGCGATCACCGTCTCGCTGCGCGTCCCGTGGCGTGCCGGATCGGCCTTGAAGCTGGGCAGGTCGATGATCGTGTATTCGGGCACGAACCCGTCGAGTTCGGCCTCGGTCGGGCGCACCAGCAGAGTGCGAATGAACTGGTTGTGCCATGCGAGCTCGTTGATGACGCGCACCTTCACGCGATGCTCGGGCTGCGAACCGCCGAACAGGTCGGCGACGTAGAGCGTGTCCTTTTCGGCGACCGCCTTGAGGAAATCTTCCTTCAGCGCTGCGAAATGCTCGGGCGTCATGGAGGCATTGTTGTCCCACCACACCGTGTCTTCGGTTTCGGCGTTGCGGACGATGAACTTGTCCTTCGCGCTGCGCCCGGTGTGCTTCCCGGTCTCGACCACCAGCGGGCCGTCCTTGGCGCGGCGGCCCTCGCCATTGGCCAGGGCGTGTTCGGTCAGCTGCGCGGAATCGAGATTGGCGTGGATCGTCGCGTCGCTCGAAATGCCCTGTTCGGCAAGGCTGTAAGACAGAGGTGCGGGCACGGTGGCCATTCTCCTGGCAGTAAACATGATCTTGCGGTCGGGCAGTCCACGCGGGGCCCATCCGGCAGCAGTCCATGCGCGGTCCACGCACGGAGCGTCCGCACTCGCGCATAGTGCCGAGCGCAGGTTCCGTCAAACTGCGGCGACGGCCTCCCACGCAAATGGTGCAACATCGGCCCTGCATGCGTTGTGAGTCGCACGCACACACGCTACCTCACGGGTTCGACAAGCGATCACGGCACAGCAAAGCATGGACCAGACAACCGACAGCAGCGAAACCACCTCGCCCCTGCGCCGGGACGACCGGCGCGTGATCGCGCTGGTGGACGATGATCGCAACATCCTGACGACGGTGTCCATCGCGCTGCAGGCCGAAGGGTTCGAAACCCGCGTCTACTCCGACGGCGAGACCGCACTGCGCGCGCTCAGCGAAAATCCGCCCGATCTTGCCGTGTTCGACATCAAGATGCCGCGCATGGACGGGATGGAACTGCTCGCCAAACTGCGCGAACGCTCCGCCCTCCCTGTCATCTTCCTGACCAGCAAGGACGATGAGCGGGACGAGGAAGCGGGCTTCGAGATGGGCGCGGACGATTATATCTCCAAACCGTTCAGCCTGCGCCTGCTGGTCGCCCGGATCCGCGCGATCCTGCGCCGCAGCGGGCTCGACGACGGCAGCGCGGAAGGCTCTGGCGAAGGCGGCGAACCGGGCGAGACGCGGGCCAGCTTCACCCGGGGCCAGCTGACCATGGACCCCGCCCGTCACCAGGTGACATGGGGCGGCAAGCCGGTATCGCTGACCGTCACCGAATTCCTGTTGCTGGAGGCGCTGGCCCACCGCCCCGGCGTCATCAAGAGCCGCAATCAGCTGATGGACGCGGCCTACCCCGACGACGTGTTCGTCGACGACCGCACGGTCGACAGCCACATCAAGCGGATGCGCAGGAAGTTCCGCGCGGTCGACCCCAGCTTCGGTGCGATCGAGACGCTTTATGGCGCGGGCTACAGTTTCAGCGATGGCTGACAAGGTTGGCGTGCGACGCCTCGCGCGTCCGCTGGAGCGGGTCAGTATCTTTTCGCGCCTGTCGCTGACTGCGCGCATCCTCGCCGTGAACATCCTGCCGCTGGCCCTGCTGGGGGGCGGCATCGTCTATCTCGATTCCTACCGCGCGCAGCTGCTCGACGAGCGCTACAAGCTGGCGCGGATCGAGGCGCAGATCACTGCCGAGGCGCTCGCCGGGGCGACCCGCGCGCGGCAGGACGCGCTGCTGCTGCAGATCGCCAAGGAACAGGACATGCGGCTGCGCCTGTTCGACCCCGAAGGGCAGCTGGTGGCCGACAGCTTCCAGCTGGGCGAGCCGACCTTCACCCTCGACGATCCGAGCGACGATCCCTTCAGCCTGCGGTTCGCGCGCTTCCTCGATCAGATCGTGGATACCATGGTCAGCGCCCAGCCCGTGCCGCGCTATAACGAGCCCGAGTCCAATATCGCGGATTCCTGGCCGGAGCTTCAGCGCGCGCGCGAACTCGGCATTTCGCAGATCGAGCTGCGCCAGGCCGCCGATCGCACCCCGGTCATCACCGCCGCCGCCCCGGTCGGCCTGCAGGGCTCCACCCTGCTCACCACGCGCAACGCGGTCGATATTACCGAATCGGTGCGCAATGCGCGCTCTACCCTCGGGACAGGCGTGTTCTTCGCGCTGCTCGCCTCGATCCTGCTCTCGCTGTTCCTCGCCCGCACCATCGTCATCCCGCTGCAGACGCTGTCCAAGGCCGCGCAGCGGGTGCGCCTCGGGCGCGAGCGCGAGGTGCAGGTGCCCCGCCTGCCCGACCGGCGCGACGAGATCGGCATGCTGGCCCGCGCGGTCGCCGACATGACCGATGCTCTGCGCCACCGGATCGATGCGGTCGAACATTTCGCGGCGGACGTGGCGCACGAGATCAAGAACCCGCTCGCGAGCTTGCGCAGCGCGACCGAATCGCTGCGCACGGTCGACGATCCCACCTTGCGCGCGCAGCTGCTCGATATCGCGATCCACGACGTGCGCCGGATCGACCGCCTGGTGACGGAAATCTCCGACGCCAGCCGGATCGACGCCGAGCTGTCGCGCGCGACCTTCCAGCCGGTCGATCTGGCGGCGATGGTCGGCAACATCATCGAACGACGCCGCAATCGCGGGCTCGACGACCGCCGCGATGTCGTTTTCGAGCCGCCACGCCACCCGACCCGCGTGATGGGCGTGCCCGAAAGGCTCGAACGGGTGATCGACAACCTGCTCGACAACGCGGTGTCCTTCTCGCCCGAGGGCGGGAGGATCGACGTCGCCATCGAGCAGGATCGCGGCGCGCTGCTGCTGATGGTCATGGACGAAGGGCCCGGGATCGGGCCCGAAGCACGCGAGAAAATCTTCGAGCGGTTCCATTCCGACCGGCCCGAGGACGAAGGCTTCGGCAACCATAGCGGCCTAGGCCTGGCCATCGCGCGGACCATCGCCGAAGCGCATGAAGGCACGCTGAGCGCGCAGGACCGGCCCGACGGCAAGCCCGGCGCATGCCTCGGCCTTGCCTTGCCCGTCCAATCCGGCGACGAGCCCTCCGGTGACTGAGATATTCCGGGCATGCACAGGCGAAAGGCACCCGAGGCGATGAGCGAACGGCAGAAAATCATGCTGGTCACGGGGATGTCCGGCGCAGGCAAGACCACGAGCCTGCGCGTGCTCGAGGATCTCGGCTGGGAAGCGGTCGACAACTTCCCGATCCGGCTGCTGCGTCCGCTGGTGCGCGAAGTGCTCGCCGGGGAAGACCGGACGCCGCTGGCGATCGGGTTCGACACCCGCACACGCGGTTTCGACCCCGCGCGGATCGTCTCGATCGTGAAGACCCTGGGCGAGCGCGAGGATCTGGAGCTGACTACCCAGTTCATCGACTGCAACAATACCGAGCTGGAGCGGCGCTATAACGAGACCCGCCGCCGCCATCCGCTCGCCAACGGGCGCACCGCGATGGACGGCATCCGGGCCGAGCGCGAGCTGCTCGATCCCCTGCGCCGCTGGGCGGACATGCTGATCGACACGAGCGAACTCGCATCGAACGAGTTGCAGCAATTCGTCCGCCAGAATTTCGAGACGCAGGATGCGGGCGAACTGGGCGTCACGGTCAGCAGCTTCGGCTTCGCGCGCGGAATGCCGCCGCTGGCGGACCTCGTCTTCGACATGCGGTTCCTCGACAATCCTCACTGGCAGGACGATCTGCGCGAACAGACTGGGCTGGACGAGGATGTCGCGGACTTCCTCCATCGCACCGACGGGTTCGAGGAGAATTTCGCCCGCATCCGCGACCTGCTGCTGGACCTGCTGCCGCGCTATCGCGCGCAGGGCAAAAGCTATGTCCACATTGCCTTCGGCTGCACCGGCGGGCGCCACCGTTCGGTCTACACGGCCCAGCGGATGGCGCAGGCCCTGCGCGAAAGCGGCTATGCGCCGGCCGTCGTCCACCGCAATCTGGCCAGCCGCGCAGCCGATGCGGTGGAGATGCAAACCGCCTGAACCCCCACCCCACCACGACGTGCCCCCTTGTGCTGGGCGTTTTGGCTTCTAGACAGTGACGCCATGATTGGCCTCATTCTGGTGACGCACGGGCAGCTGGCGCGTGAGTTCGTTTCGGCGATGGAACATGTGGTCGGCCCGCAGGAGGCGATTGCGTCCGTCTGCATCGGCCCGCAGGACGATGCCGCGGCGCGCCGCGAGGAAATCAGCGCGAAGATCGCCGAAGTCGATCGCGGCAAGGGTGTGATCGTGCTGACCGACCTGTTCGGCGGCACGCCTTCCAACCTCGCCATCTCGCTGCTGGAGGAAGGCAAGGTAGAGGTGATCGCGGGGATCAACCTGCCGATGCTGATCCGCCTCGCCCGTGCCCGTTCGGACATGAACGTCGCCGACGCGGTGCGCGCCGCGCGCGACGCGGGCCGCAACTACATTACCATCGCATCGGAATTTCTTGCCCGGCCGAGCGAGGAACTGGCGGGCAACGGCAAATGAGCGAACAACGCCGCACCCTCACCATCGTCAACGAGCGCGGGCTGCACGCGCGCGCCAGCGCAAAGCTGGTCGAGGTGGCGAGCCGCTGGCCCGACACGACCGAGATCCGCGTCGCCAAGGCCGATCGCGAGGTCGATGGCCGCTCTATCCTCGATGTCATGATGCTCGGCGCGGCGCGCGGCGACGAGATCACGCTGATCGTCGGCGGCGAAGATGCCCCGGCCGCGATGGACGAGATCGCCGCCCTCGTCGAAAACGGTTTCGGCGAGCAATAGGCGCGCCCCGCCCCCGCGATCTTCCATGCCCCGCCGCCAGATCACGAGTTTCTCCAACCCCACGGTAAAGGCGCTGCGCGGCTTGCGCGACAAGAAGCACCGCCAGCGCGAGGGCCGCTTCCTTGCCGAAGGCCTGCGTCTGCTGACCGATGCGCGAGAGAGCGGACGCGTGCCTGAGACGCTGGTGATGGCGGACAGACGCGATCCCCACCCGCTGATCGATGCGCTCGAGCATGCGGTCGAGGACGTGGGTGGCGAGGTGATCGAGGTGCCGCCCGATATCCTCTCCAAGATCACCGGGAAGGACAATCCGCAGGCGGTCGCCGGGGCCTTCGTCGAATGGGATACCGGGCTCGACGGGCTGGACCGCGATGCGGCGCCGATCTGGCTGGTCGCCCAGGCGCTGCGCGACCCCGGCAATCTCGGCACGATGCTGCGCACCGGCGATGCGGTCGGCGCAGGGGGGCTGATCCTGATCGACGATTGCGCCGACCCGTTCGGGGTGGAGGCCGTGCGCGCGAGCATGGGTGCGATCTTCACGCAGAAGCTGGCACGCGCGCGGTGGGAGGAGTTCCTGCCGTGGCTGCGCGGCCCGGATGGCAAGGGCGCGGGGCAGCTTGTGGCTGCATCCTTACGCGATGCCGTGCCTTATCGCGGCGCGCCCTACGCCGCGCCCTGCTTCGTCATGGTCGGCAATGAATCGCAAGGATTGCCCGAAGACTACGAGATGGCCTGCGACCTGCGGGTGACCATGCCGATGAAGGGGCGCGCGGACAGCCTCAACGCGGCGGTCGCGGCAGCGGTTCTCGCCTACGAGGTGCTGGCCCGGCTCGATTGATCGGCAAGGCACGCGGCGGCAAGCCGCTGCGCCATGTGCCGGTCAGTCTTCCAGATATTCGCCAGTGACGATGTAATAGACGCTGCCCGCGATGATCTTCGCATAGTCGCCGACCCGCTCGAGCTGCTTGGCGATAAACAGCAGCTGGACCCCTGTGGCAACGAAGGCATCGTCTTCGCGCATCGCGCGCGTGACCATCTCGGTCAGCTCCTCGAAATGCTCGTTCAGCCGGATGTCGCGGTCGCGCACCGTGCTGGCGAGGCTCGCGTCCTCGCGATTGAAGCTGTCGACCGATTGCGCCAGCATCGAGGCGCCGAGCTGGCTCATCTCGCGCAGCTTGCGCATCAGCGGGTCGGCTTCCTTCAGCTTGATCTTGCCGACGCGCTTGGAAATGCTCTTCGCGTGGTCGCCCGAACGTTCCAGCATGGCGCCGATCCGGATCGCCATGACGAGGTAGCGCAAGTCGTCGGCCACCGGCGCGCGCAGTGCGATGCACCGCATGACCTTCTTTTCGAGGTCGCTTTCCTGCTGATCGAGCAGAACGTCCTGTGCGATCAGTTCCTTTGCGCGCTCGCCGTCACCCTGCGCCAGCGCGTCCATCGAAGCGGCAAGGGCCTCCCCCGCCGCATCGCACATCGCGTTGATCGCAATGCGAATTTCCGCGATTTCGCTATCGAAAGCGGTGACCGTGTGAGCGCTCTTGATGTGTGTCATATCCATGAAACTATTATGACAAATAAGTTACAAAAAGGGAAGTTCATTCTGCAAACTTCCGATTTCGGCGGGATCCCCGGCGCCCAAAGTGAAACATAATCGTCACATCGGACGCATTCGGGCGACCGCCGGGAGGCCGGGTCAATCTCCGGCGATGAAGGCGGTAATCGTCCATTCGCCGTCGACCATGCTGGCCACCAGCCGATAACCGACCAGGCTGCGAAGATAGGTTTGCGCGATGTAGCCCTCGCGCCCGTTGCGGGTGATGACCCGCGCGAATTCGGCATCGCTGAACTCGGGTCGCCGCACATAGTCCCATGAGACCTTGCCAATAATGGGCGCATCTAGCGAAGGGCCGCTGCGCAGCCGCACGCCGCTCCCCGTCACGATCGTCGCCTCGTAGGGGTCGAGCGGGATCAGGTCTTTGGCGAAATACCACGGCCATGCGGCATAGCCATCGCCATTGGCCGAGACCGAGACGCCGCAGCCAAGCGCCAGCGCGCGGTCGAGTTCGTCCCACAACGCGTAGTCGGGGGCGGTCAGCCGGTCGCGCAATTCGGCATGCCCCGACCCGCCGCCGAAATCGAGCTTCACATCCTCGTCCACCAGCATCAGCAATTGCTCGGTATCACGCAGCTGCGCGGCCCGCTTGAGCTGTGCCTGGAGTTGGCCGAGCCCCGGAATCGCATCGCACTCGTCGCGCGGGGCAAGCGGGCCTGCATGGTGACGCGCCATCGCATCGGGCACGAACGCGACCACGCCTGCACCTGTCGCGATTGTCAGCGCCGCCGCAGCGCCTGCCTGCATGATCGAACCGCGCATCGCTCTCTCCCCTGCCCGCGCGCGTCCGCTACTCTACTCCGCCGCGTCGCGCGCGTCCTCCGATGTCGACCCTGCATCCTCGATAGCAGCCACGTCGTCGCCGGTGTAGGTCGGCGTCTCCGCGATCTGGGGAATTTCCTCGATCTCGCGCTTGCCGATCTCGATACCCTTTTCGGCCAGCCGCCGGCCCGACGACAGCACGTTGCGCTCGAACGAGCCAACGAACTTGTTGTAGTTCTTGACCGCACTTTCGAGCCCGCCGCCCACGCGCTTCATGTGCTCGGCGGCGATGGCGAGCCGGTCGTAAAGCTCCGCCCCCGCCTTGCCGATCTCCATCGCTTCCTTGGCAATGGTGTCCTGCCGCCAGACCTGCGCGACTGTCCGCGCAATCGCAACGAGATTGGTAGGAGTTGCCAGCAAGACCTTGTTACGGAACGCAAAGTCCCACAGCTCGGGATCGTGCTCGAGCGCGGCGGCGACGAAATGCTCGCCGGGCACGAACATCACCACATAGTCGGGCGCATCGTCGAACTGGCTCTGATAGCTCTTCGAGCCGAGCGTCTGGACATGATTGCGCATGGACTTGGCGTGCAGCCCCATCTGCCGCTCGCGCTCGGCATCCTCGTCGGCCTCGAAGGCGGCCTGATAGGCGTTCAATGAGACCTTGGCGTCGATCACCAGCTTCTTCTGGCCGGGCACGTTGACGATCGCATCGGGCCGCAGCCGCCCTTCCTCGGTCTCCAGCGAATGTTCGAGGTGGAAATCGGTGTGTTCGGCCAGGCCGCATTGTTCGAGCACGTTCTGCAATGCGCGCTCGCCCCACCGGCCGCGTGCCTTGGGCGCATTGGTGAGCGAATTGCCCAGCCGCTGCGCCTCGCGCCGCACCTCTTCCTGCCCCAGCCGCATCTGTTCGATCTGGCTGCGGAGCGACCCGAAGGCATCGACCCGCTGCTTCTCGAGCGTTTCGACCTGCTCCTCGTACTTCTTGAGCCGCTCGCCGACCGGCTGGAGCAGCGCGCGGATTTTCTCTTCGGATGATTTCTCGGCATGGCCGAACCGCTCGCTGGCGCGTTCGAGAAAGGCCTCCTGCGCCTTGGTCAGTACCGCGGAGCCGGTGTTCTGGAATTCCTTGAGCAATTCCTCGCGCGCTTCGACCAGCAGGCGCTTCTGCTCGTCGAAATTGGCAGTCTTTTCCTTGAGCGTCGCCAGTTCGGAGGACAGCGCGCCATTGGCCTTGCGCAACTCCTCTTGCGCGGCTTCGTGGCGCTCGCGCGCGTCCTTCAGTTCGGCCGTCAGATCATCGACGCGAGCGCCCTTCTCGCGCGCCGCCTCGAGCTCCGCATAGGCGCGCAGATACTTCGCGTCGGTTTCCTTGGCTTCCTTCTCGCTGTCTGCCAAACGCGTCTTCAGCTCCGCCGTCGGCCTGCCGCCGAGATACCACCCGACGCCCAGCCCGATCAGCAGCGCCACGACACCCAGAATCGCATATTCCATGCACGGAACATAGCTGGAACGAGCGGCCAGGCCAAGTCAACGCGGGAACTATCCCCCGCACGCTCCGCTCCTTTTCCAGAAAGGAGATTCAGCAATGTCGATCAAAGAGATGATCAAGGAGCACCCGCAGGTCGGGGCGGACTATAACGACCAGCTGGGCGAGGCGATCAAGCACGCGATGTATTGCGCGGCGATCTGCAACTCCTGCGCCGATGCCTGCACCGCCGAGGACGGCGACATGAGCGCATGCATCCGCCACTGTTCGGACTGTTCGGATATCTGTCAGGCGCTGAGCCGCGTCGCCGCGCGCCGGACGCATGGCAGCACTGCGGTCATCAAGTCGCTGCTCGAAGCCTGCATCCTTGCCTGCAAGGTATGCGCCGAGGAATGCGCCAAGCACGACAACGCCCATTGCAGGCGCTGCGAGAAGATGTGCCGCGAATGCATGGAAGACTGCGTGACCGCGCTGCAGGGCATGGTCGCAGCTGCGTGAGCCCACCAAGAGAACCCGTCACCCCGGAGTTGATCCGGGGTCGGGCTTCTTCAAGACACCTTGCAAGAAGGTAGCCTTGCCCCGGATCAAGTCCGGGGCGACGCTAAACGTGAGGATATCCTAAGCCGCGACCCGCAGCTTTTTCAGCTTCTTGAGCGCCATCTGCCGTTTGAGGCGGCTGAGGTGGTCGATGAACAGAATCCCCTCGAGGTGGTCCATCTCGTGCTGGATGCAGGTCGCCATCAGCCCCTCCATCGCCTCGGTATGCTCTTTCCCGTCGAGATCCTGCCACCGCACGGTGCAGGTCGCCGGGCGATCCACATCGGCATAGATTTCGGGCACCGAGAGGCAGCCTTCCTGATAGGTCGCCAGTTCCTCGTTCGGGTCGAGGATTTCGGGGTTGATGAAGACGCGCGGCTCTTTCTTGGTCGCCGGATGCGTGTGCTTGTGGCCGTCATGCTCGCACTCGATGGGCTCTGCGTCCGGGTCTTCGGGCTGGAGATCGATCACGAGGATGCGCTTCGGGACGCCCACCTGGATGGCGGCGAGACCGATCCCGTTGGCGGCGTACATCGTCTCGAACATATCATCGACGAGGGTGCGCAGATCGTCGTCGAACTCGCCTGCTTCGACGGGCTGCGACACGGTTTTCAGCCGGGGGTCCGGCACTTCAAGGATTTCGCGGATAGCCATTGGGCCCAGATAAGCTGCAATTGCAGGCAGTTCAACGCACGCTTTCGCCCCGCACAAGGTGAATCTTCAGCCTGCCGAGCTTGCCGCAGCCGCGACAGCGCAGCAATTGCCACTTCTTACCGGCGGCCTTCCAGCGCACGCCGCCCATCTGCCACACGTCGCTGCGATGTCCGCACTTGCGGCAATCGACCTTCCACTCGCGGCTTTCGCGCTCGAAGTCGCTGGCGGTGCCACCGGGCCGGGAATGGCCTGCAAATATGCGCTGAAGCCAGTTCATCGCGCGCGCCTCATCCCATCGGGCGCCTTGCCCGCAGAGCCTGCGCCAGCGTGCCCTCGTCGAGATAGTCGAGTTCGCCACCGACCGGCAGGCCGTGCGCCAGCTGGGTGATGCGGACGGGGAAATCCTCCAGCCGTTCGGCCAGATAATGCGCAGTGGTCTGCCCTTCGAGCGTGGCGTTCATCGCCAGCACAACCTCGTCCACCCCACCTGCCTCGACCCGCGCGAGCAGGCCCGGGATCGCAAGGTCTTCGGGCCGCACGCCGTCGAGCGCGGAGAGCCGCCCGCCGAGGACGTGGAAGGTGCCGGAGAACAGCTTCGCCCGGTCCAGCGCCCACAGGTCCGCCACATCCTCGACCACGCAGATCGACTTGCCGTCTCGGCGCGGATCGGCGCAGATGCCGCAGGGGTCGCGCGTGTCGACATTGCCGCAAATGCGGCACTCCTCCAGCGTGTCCTGCACCGCGAGCAGCGCATCGAGCAGCGCGGGCAGCGCGGTCTCGCGCTTCTTGACCAGATGCAGCACCGCGCGCCGCGCCGAACGCGGACCAAGCCCGGGAAGCCGGGCGAGCGCGGAACTCAATGCTTCGATTTCGGCTGAGGCCAAGCGAACCCTTCCTTCTCCGTTCGCCCTGAGCTTGTCGAAGGGCTGCACTTCTTTCTAAGGGCAGCGATGAAGAAAAGGCAGGGCTTCGACAACCCCGGAGCGGGTCCGGGGCCGAACGGTCCATTTTTCAAGGGTTATAGATTTGCGCATCGTCTTCATGGGAACGCCCGATTTCGCGGTGCCGACGCTGGAGGCGCTGGTCCATGCGGCGCATGACGTGGCGTGCGTCTATACCCAGCCGCCGCGCAAGGCTGGACGCGGCAAGACGCTCCAGCCCACGCCGGTCCACAAGGCTGCCGAACGGTTGGGGATCGAGGTTCGCCACCCCGCATCGCTCAAAGCCCAGGAGGAGAAAGACGCCTTCGCCGCGCTTGGCGCCGATGTCGGCGTGGTCGCGGCCTATGGGCTGATCCTGCCGCAGGCCGTGCTCGACGCGCCCGCGCACGGCTGCCTCAACGTCCATGCGAGCATCCTCCCCCGCTGGCGCGGTGCGGCGCCGATCCAGCGTGCGATTCTCGCGGGCGATACCGGCACCGGGGTCACCATCATGCAGATGGAAGCGGGGCTCGATACAGGGCCCATGCTGGCCACCGTGCGCACGCCGATTAATGGCAAGACTGCGGGCGATCTGACCGAGGAACTGGCCGAGAGGGGCGCGCAGCTGATGGTCGGCACGCTGCGCGATCTCGCGATCCACATCCCGGTCGCGCAGGACGATGCCGAAGCGACCCACGCACCCAAGATCGACAAGGCGGAAGCCCGGCTCGACTGGACGCAGGATGCGGTTCAGGTCGAGCGGCAGGTGCGCGCCTTCACCCCCTGGCCGGGAGCGTTTTTCGAGCATGAGGGACAGCGTGTGAAGGTGCTCGCGGCAGACGTGGCTGAAGGATCGGGCGAGCCCGGCACGGTCCTCGACGATGCGCTCACCGTGGCGTGCGGGTCCGGCGCGCTGCGCCTCACGCGGGTCCAGCGCGCGGGTAAACCCGCGATGGATACCGCCGATTTCCAGCGCGGGCGCGCCATCCCGCAAGGTGCCCACCTCGCCTGACGCCTTCGGCCCCGCTGCCGGGGATGACAATTGCCGTTAGCAAACGGGCATTCGGTTGACTCGCCGCCGCCCCGTGAGAAACCTCGGCATTCAGGAAGCCTGGGGGTGTGGACATGAGACTGGCGATTGCGACGATGCTGGCGGCGGCTGCCGTGCTGACGGGTTGTGGGGGAGAGGCGCAGGGCAATACCGCCGCCGCTGGCAAGGAGGCCGCCGCCACGAGCGCCCCGGCCGATGTGTCCGATGGACTCATCACCTGCGCCATGCCCAATTTCGACAATGTCCAGGGCATCACGCTGACCGAGCGCTTCATCCTGATCGACGGCGAGGTCAAACGCTACCTCGAATTCAGCAACGAGGCCTTCGACTTGTGCGAGCCGGGCCAGGAAGGCTGCTCGCTCGCGCTGGAGGACGGGGTCATCCGGATGGACCATCTCAGCGAGAAAGGCGTACGGTCCCGCTACGACGTCGATCTGGCGTCGATGGACATCGAGGCGCGCAAGACCCGGCCCGGCGAGGACGAGCAGATCGTCGCGTTCGACAAGAGCGCGAAATGCGTCCGCGAGCCTCTGCCCGAGGGCCTGACCGTGAACTGACGGTTTGCCTTGCGGCCCGCCTCGCCTAGCAGGGCGGGATGGCCCTCACCCGTTACGCCCTCACGCTCGAATTCGACGGCACGCCCTTCTTCGGCCTGCAACGGCAGAAGGATGGGCCGAGCGTGCAGCAAGCGGTCGAGGAGGCGGCCAAGGGCGTCACCGGGCAGGAGATCACGCTGCACAGCGCAGGGCGCACCGATACCGGCGTCCACGCGCTCGCCATGCGCAGCCATTTCGATGTGGAGAGCGAGCTCACGCCCTTCCGCATGGGCGAGGCGCTGAACGCGCACCTGCGCCCGGCCCCCATCGCGGTGACCCGTTGCGAGATCGTGCCGGAAGACTGGCACGCGCGCTTCAGCTGCATCGGGCGGCGCTATCTCTATCGCATCGTCAACCGCCGCGCGCCGCTGACGCTGGAGAAGGACCGTGCCTGGCTGATCCCGCAGGATTGCGACGCGCAAGCGATGCACCGTGCGGCGCAAGCCCTGGTCGGCCATCACGACTTCACCACCTTCCGTTCGGTCCATTGCCAGTCGGCCAGCCCGGTGAAGACGCTCGACCGGCTGGATGTGGAGCGAAATGGCGAGGAAATCCGCATTGCGGTTGCCGCGCGCAGCTTCCTGCATCATCAGGTGCGCTCCATGGTCGGGTGCCTCGCGCTGGTCGGCATGGGGCGCTGGAACGAAGGCCGGATCGCCGAGGTTCTGGCAGCGCGAGACCGGCAGGAACTGGGCTTGAATGCGCCCGCACACGGGCTCTATTTCGTCGAGGCGGTCTATCCCGGCGAGAGGGGGAGAGGATAATGGCGCAATGGTACAAGATTCCGCGCTCCTCGCGATTGAGCGCGGGCGAATATGACGCGAATATCCAGGGCATCAATATCGTGTTCGGTGCCGTGCTGGGGTTCGTCCTAGCAGACGCGAACGGATTGCCACCGCTCGATTTCGCGATCGTTCTTTTCGTCAGCGCGAGCGCCGTGATCTCGATCTTCTATCTCGCCCACAGCGAGTACAAGCTGTTCTACACCGCCATCACCGCCTTCGTCATCTACATGGTTCCGCGCATTCTCGACGACCCGCTCGCCATCCCGGCTATCCCGCAGCTGCAGCCGACGCTTGCGGTATGGGCCCTGATGATACTGCTGGTGGAGCTGATCCCGCGCACGAAGCCCGATTCCCACCCGACCCCCGACCCTGAAACCGAGGAAACCGATCAATGACCACTACCGGCAAGCAGATTTTCACCACGCTCGAAAGCGACGGCACGCTGACCGTCGAACTGGCACAGAGCACCTTCCCCGAACCGACCGGCAATCAGGTGCTGGTGAAGATGGAAGCCGCGCCGATCAACCCGAGCGACCTTGCCCTTCTGCTCGGCCCGGCCGACCTCGAAAACGCGGACTACTCGCCCGGCAAGATCGTCGCGAAGATGCCCGAACCGTTCAATTCGGGTGCCAAGGGCCGCCATGGCCAGCGCCTGCCGGTCGGCAACGAAGGCGCGGGCGAAGTCGTCGCGACGGGCGACAGCGACATGGCCAGGGCGCTGATGGGCAAGCGGGTCGCCTGCGTGCCCGGCACGGCCTACGCCGAATACGCCATCGCGGACGCGACCATGTGCCTGCCGCTGGGTGACATTTCGGCCAAGGACGGGGCGAGCGCCTTCGTCAACCCGATGACCGCGCTGGGCTTCGTCGAAACCGCGCGGATGGAAGGCCAGAAGGCCATCCTGCATACCGCCGCCGCATCCAACCTCGGGCAGATGCTGGTTCGGATCTGCCAGGAAGACGGCGTCCCGCTGGTCAATATCGTCCGTCGTCGGGAACAGGCCGAATTGCTGAAAGGCATGGGCGCCGAGCACATCGTCAATTCGTCCGACGACGATTTCATGAAGCAGCTGCGCGCGGCGATCGACGCGACCGACGCCTTCTTCGGCTTCGACCCGATCGGCGGCGGCCAGATGGTCGACAATTGTTTCAAGGCGATGGAGCAGGTCGCGGTCTCGAAGATGAGCGAATACAGCCGCTACGGATCGAACCAGCAGAAGAAGATGTACATCTACGGGCGGCTCGACCTCGGCCCCACGATCCTGACCCCCTCCTACGGCTTCGGCTTCACGCTTTCGGGCTGGCTGCTCACACCGTTTCTCCAGACCGCGGGGATGGAGACGGTCATGCGGATGCGCCAGCGGGTGCTCGACAATCTGACGACCACCTTCAAGAGCAGCTACACCAAGGAGGTGACGCTGGAAGGCATGCTGGAGAAAGACGCGGTCCTGCAATATCGCGCCATGCGTACCGGCGAGAAATATCTCGTCACGCCGTGGGGATAGCCCCTGCGGCGAAGGGCTCAGCGCTCATCGAAGAAGTGCTGAGCCTCGACCGGGTCGGCAATCCCGTTCGCGAGCAGTAGCGCGGTCAGCATCCGCGCCTTTGGCACGCCCAGGGCGCGCGCGGCGACGAAGCCGTTGGCATCGTCCTGGGGCTCGCGGTCGACCAGGCCTTCGTCGGTCCGGCTCGCGCGCACCACCAGGCACCCGCGCCGCGCATGGCGCAGCAGCACCTGCCGCACGGGATCGGGCATGTTGCCCTCCCCCAATCCGGAGACGACGATCCCCGGAGGATCGCCCGCCAGCTGCCGCTCCGCCGCGGCTGCGCTCATCCCCGCATAGACCGCGAGGATCGGCACCTCGGGCAGCGGCAGGAATTCGAGACGTGCAGGTTCGTCCACGCGCCACGGCGCGCCGAACCAATCGAGCCGCGAGGGCGTGACGATGGCGACCGATTCGCGCGGGAAGCCGCGAAACGCCTCGGTCGCGCGGGTCTGTGCCTTGCGCACGTCGCGGGCCGAGTGGACCCGGTCGCCCATCACCACCAGCACCCCACGCCCCGCAGCCTCCGGATCGCCTGCAACCCGCACCGCATTGGCAAAATTGCGCATCCCGTCATAGCCGACCGCGTCGGCAGGCCGCATCGCGCCGACCAGTACGACCGGCTTGGTGCTCGGCAACGTCAGGTCGAGCAGGAAAGCGGTCTCCTCCGCCGTGTCGGTGCCATGGGTGACGATAATCGCGTCGATACCCTCGTCGCGCATCGCAAGGTCGATCTCGGCATGGAGGCGCGACCAGATCGAGGCGTCGATATCTTCCGATCCGATATTGGCGATCTGCCGCCCGGTGAACTGTGCCGCGATGCCGAGTGCATGCGCCTGTTCCAGATAGGCCCCGATTCCGATCTGCCCAGGGCGGTAGTCCGCGCGCATGGCATCGCCCGCCTGCCCGGCAATCGTGCCGCCGGTAGCCAGGACGAGAATGCGTGGGTCCGTCATGCCCCGCCCTCTAGCCATGGCACGCCCCCGCGTCTTCCCATTTCCGGACGGATGCTTGCCGGATCGCAAATTTGCGTTACTTATCAATCGGGGTCGTCGAACGAGGGGAATATTTCATGAAAAAGCTGCTCGCCACATCGGCCATCCTGATGCTCGCCGGTTGCGCGCCGATGGCTGCCGAGGATCTGCCGCCGTCCCCCGTCTTCGCCCAACCGGACCTGCAGGCGATCAAGGCCTACATGGGCCCGGACGACCCCATCAAGGGCGCAACCGAAGTCGGCGCGCCGGTGGCCTATATCCTCCTCGACGACAACGACCGCGGGCGGAACATCAAGGTCTGCCGCGCCTTCGAGAAACTCGCCTCGGAAAGCGACCTGCCGCCGTTTGGCGCGCAGAACACTTATGCGCCGACCTTCTGGATGCTTACGACCGACGACGACATTCCGCCGATCGACATGAGCGCCGACGAAGACGATCGCTACGACGAGCGCTGCGATTTCCTGGTCGACAATTTCGATCATACCCGCGCAGGCTACATCGCGCAGGCGGCAAGCGTGCCCAAGCTCAGCTCGGTCTATCTCGTCGCCACCGACAGCGAGCGGGTGTTCTGGGTGCGGATGGATTCGGGTTCGCAGGACGATCTGGACGGCGTGATGAACTACTGGTTCGCGGGCGCGGCCCGATCGGATCTGGCCGGGGTCTCGCTCCTCAATCGGGCGCAGAAGCTCTGCAATCCCGCGCTTGCAAGCCAGCTCGACGCCGCTTTCAGCGCGCCCCCTCCGATCCAGCCGGAAGTCACCGTGCCCGAGGGGGCGGACTCCGTCGACCTTGCCGCCCTGCAGGCCATCGCGAGTTCGACGCCCGCCGGAATCCGGATCACCGAACTGGTCACCGATGCCGCAGAGGCGATCTCCGGACCGGCCCGGTTCGGCTGCACCATGGTCGATCTCTTCGGCTGACAGGGGGGTCGACAGGGAAAGGGCCCGGCAACACGCGCCGTCGCATTGATTTCTCGTGCGACGGCGCTATTTGCGCTGTTCCGATCCGATGAGGACGGCGGGGGCGATTAGCTCAGTTGGTAGAGCGCTTCGTTTACACCGAAGATGTCGGCAGTTCGAGCCTGTCATCGCCCACCATTCTTGTCCTGCCGCTCCGCTGGAAACCCATGATCCCCGTCAGGGCAGCTCGGGTGTCTCGACCACCTCGTCGATGGCGGCGCGCGCTTCCTCGCTTTCCCAGTCGAAATCGCCGGTCACCCGCCATACCTCCTGCCCGGTCCGGTCGTAGAGGACCGTGGTGGGAAGCGTCGACGCGCCGATTGCCTCCTGCAGCGCAAGCTGCGGGTCGATCCATTGCGGCAGGTTGGCGAGATCGTTTTTCTCGAAGAACGCGGCGACCTTGGCCGGATCGCCCATATCCTGGCTGATCGTTACCACGCTCAGATCATCCCCGTAATCCGCCGCCAGCTCATCGAGCAGCGGCATTTCCTTGACGCAGGGCGCGCACCAGGTCGCCCACAGGTTGACCAGCACCGGGCGGTCCTGCAGCGCGGCGAGATTGAGCACCTCGTCCGCCGGGTTCACCAGATTGGCGGCGGGCATCAGCTCGCCCGCCATGCTGCGGTCGATCTCGCGCGCCTTGGCGACTTCGCCGACGCCGATGGTGCTGTCGCTCTCTTGCGGGCTTTCCTCGGGCTCCCTATCGCAGCCGCTCACGATCAGTGCGAGTGCGAGCGCGGGCAGAATGGCAAAACGGGACATGGACACCTCGGGAATTGGGCGCGGCAACGCCATGTGGGGCGGGCGCTTCGCCGACGGGCCTAGTGCCATCATGCGCGAAATCAATGCCTCGATCCCCTTCGACAAGGCGCTCTGGCGGCAGGATATTGCTGGGTCGCGCGCGCATGTCGCCATGCTGGCGGCTCAAGGTATCCTGAGCGGCGAGGACGCGTCCACGATCGACGACGGGTTGCAGCAGATCGCCGCCGAATACGAGCGCGACGGCGTGCCCGAGGACTGGGATCTCGAAGACATCCACATGACGGTGGAATCGCGGCTGACCGAACTGATCGGCCCGGTCGCGGGGCGCCTGCACACCGCGCGCAGCCGCAACGATCAGGTCGCGACCGACTTCAAACTGTGGACCCGCGAGGCGATCGACGAAATCGACGCCGGGCTTGCGGCGGTGCAGGCCGCGCTCGTCACGCGCGCCGGCGAGCACGCGGGCGACATCATGCCCGGCTTCACCCACCTGCAGGCCGCGCAGCCGGTGACGCTCGGCCATCACCTGATGGCCTATTACGAGATGCTGCGGCGCGACCGGATGCGCTTTGCATCAGCGAAGGAGCGCCTCGACGAATGCCCGCTCGGCGCCGCCGCGCTGGCGGGTACCGGGTTCGACCTTGACCGCGAGGCAACCGCGCAGGCGCTCGGCTTCGCGCGGCCCACCGCCAACAGCCTCGACACCGTGTCGGACCGCGATTTCGCGCTCGACTACCTCCAGGCCGCGAGCCTTGCGAGCATCCACCTCTCGCGCCTCGCCGAGGAGATCATCATCTGGGCCAGCCAGCCTTTCGGCTTCATCCGCCTGCCCGATAGTCTTTCGACCGGCAGCTCGATCATGCCGCAGAAGAAGAACCCCGATGCCGCCGAGCTGGTGCGCGGCCATGCCGGGCGGATCATCGGCTGCGCCACCGCGCTCAGCATCACGATGAAGGGTCTACCGCTCGCCTATGCGAAGGACATGCAGGACGACAAGCCGCCGGTGTTCGAGGCGCATGGCCTGCTGGTCCTCTCGCTGGCAAGCATGGAGGGCATGATCGCGGGCGCCGAGTTCAATACCGACCGGATGCTCGCGCTCGCGGGCAGCGGCCACGCCACCGCGACCGATCTCGCGGACTGGCTGGTGCGCGAGGCAGGCGTGCCGTTCCGCGAGGCGCACCACATCACCGGCGCGGCAGTCGCGCGCGCCGATGCGAAGGGCTGCGCGCTGGCGGAGCTTACGGAAGACGACCTTTCCGCAATCGATCCGCGGGTGACCCCGCAAGCGCTGTCGCACCTGTCGCTCGAAGGATCGGTCGCCTCGCGCCGCAGCTATGGCGGAACCGCGCCGGATCGGGTACGCGAGCAGGTGAAGGCCGCGCAGCAGACGCTCGGCCTGGACACCTGATGCGAGAGAGCCCGAAAGCGATGCGCACCCGCCTGATCCCTTTGGCCTGCACGCTCTGCCTGGCGCTTGCCGCCTGCGGGCAGGTCGCCGATCTCACACCCCCGCCGGGGCAAAGCCTTCCGCCCGCCCCCTATGGCAGCGAGGTTCCCCCGACTGCCGAGGAACTGCTCGAGCCCGATGTGATCGCGGTGCCCGAACGCGACACCGAACTGCGCACGCGGTCGGAAGAGCGCGAGGACGATCCGTTCGACCTACCCCCCGAATAAGCGCTTCACGATGGACCATTTCAAAACCCTGGACGGCGTCCTCCACGCCGAGGACGTACCGCTGCCCGCCATTGCCGAGGCTGTCGGCACGCCGGTCTATGTCTATTCGCAGGCAACGCTGCAGCGCCATGCGCGCGTCTTCCGCGAGGGCCTGAGCGCGCTGGAGGACCCGTTGATCCTCTTCGCGGTGAAGGCCAACCCCAACCTCGCCGTGCTGCGCGTCCTCAAGCAGGAAGGCTTCGGCGCAGATGTCGTCTCGGGCGGCGAGCTGCGCCGTGCGCTGGCCGCGGGGATGGCTCCGGACAAGATCGTCTTTTCGGGCGTGGGCAAGACCCGCGCCGAGCTGGAGCTGGGCCTCGATACCGGCATCGCGCAGTTCAATCTCGAATCGCGCGAGGAAGGCGCGGAGCTGGCCGAAGTCGCTGCCGCGCGGGGCGAACGGGCGCGCTGCGCGCTGCGGATCAACCCCGATGTCGATGCGGGAACGCACGAGAAGATCAGCACCGGCAAGGCGGACAACAAGTTCGGCGTGCCGCTGCACAAGGCCGAGGAGGTTTTTGCCGATCTCGCCGCGCTGGATGGGCTCGACCTGACCGGGCTGGCAATCCACATCGGCAGCCAGCTCGCCGAGCTGACTCCGCTCGAAACCGCGTTCGAGAAGATCGGGCGGCTGCTCGGCGATCTGCGCGCGAGCGGTCACACCATCACCCGGGTCGATCTCGGCGGCGGGCTCGGCGTGCCCTACAAGGCGGGCGAGACCTTCCCCAGCCCCGCCGAATATGGCGCGATGGTCGCGCGCGTGACCCGCGACTGGAACGTCCAGCTGGTGTTCGAGCCGGGCCGCGTGATCGCGGGCAATGCCGGCGTTCTGCTGACCCGCGTCATTCGCGTGAAGGAAGGGCTTTCCGCGCCCTTCGTGATCGTCGATGCCGCGATGAACGACCTCGCGCGGCCCGCGCTCTACGGCGCGTGGCACGATTTCGAGGCGGTCGCCGAAACGCGCGAGCGGATGGTCGCCAACATTGTCGGCCCGATCTGCGAGACGGGCGACACCTTCGCCACCGAACGCGACTGCCCGGCGCTGAAGGCGGGCGATCTCGCGGTGTTCCGCACCGCCGGAGCCTATGGCGCGACCATGGCCTCGTCCTATAACTCGCGCGGTTTCGTACCCGAAGTGCTGGTGAGCGGAAGCGAGTTCGCGGTCGTGGCCGACCGGATCGATGCGGGCGCGATCATGGATGCCGAGCGGGTGCCGGAATGGCTCGGCTAGCGTGACCCGCCCGGTCACCTCGCTGCCGCTGTTCCACCAGGTTGCGGGCTCGCGGATCGTCGTGGTCGGCGAAGGTGCGATGGCCGAGGCCAAGCGGCGTCTGGTGGAGCGCGCGGGCGCGATTCCCGTGGGAGAGGCGGAGGCGCATCATGCCGCGCTCGCCTTCGTGGCGCTGGAAGACGCGGGCGAAGCGGCGGCGGCGCGCCAGCGGCTGAAGGCAAAGGGTCTGCTGGTCAATGTCGCCGACCGGCCCGAGCTGTGCGACTTCACCACGCCGAGCATTCTCGACCGCGATCCGCTGCTGATCGCCATCGGCACCGGCGGCGCGTCGGCAGGGCTCGCCAAGCATGTGCGCCTGCGGCTGGAGGCGATCCTGCCGCAGCGGCTGGGCGATTTGGCGCGCGCGCTGGCCAAGGGGCGCGACGCTCTGCGCGCGAAGCTGCCCGATGGCGATGCCCGCCGCCGCGCGGTGGACGATGCCCTGCGCGAGGGCGGCATGCTCGATCCGCTGGACGAAGCCTCGGCAGGCCGGGTGGAAGCCTGGCTCGCCGATCCTGCCGCCGCCGCCCCGCCCCGGCTCGAAACGATCACGTTCGCCAGCGACGATCCCGACAACCTCACGCTGCGGCACGCGCGCTGGCTGGGCGAGGCCGACGCGATCTACCATGGTGCGGACATTGCGCCCGCAATCCTCGCCCGTGCCCGCGCCGATGCCACCCGGCACCCGCTGGAAGACGCGCCAGACGCACCGCGCAAAGGCTTCGCGCTCATTCTCAAGCGCGGGTAGCCGCCGCACCTATACCCCGGCGCACTCGCAACTACCCGCTGCGTCGAAGTAGCGCGCCATCGCCTCCACCCCCGTATCGCTCAGCGCGATGAAGGCCCGCCGCCGGTCGATCGTGTCTTCCTCGCGCCGCAGCAGGCCCTGTTCCGTCATCTGCCCGATCCAGCGCAATGCGGTGGTCGGCGGCACCCCGCTGGCGATGCACAGCGACGTGACCGAGACCCTCCGCCCCTCGGCCCGGGCTGCGGTCAGATCGAGCAGAATGTCCCACGCGGGATCGGCGAAGAGCCCGGCATCGAAGAACCGGGCTCGCATCTGCCGTTTGCGGATCACGGCGCGGATGCGGCGCGGATCGGGCAAGCCGGGCACACTCTGGGCGGGCGACGGGCGCTGGCCCAGCTCGACGGGTCCGCCCCACTCGCGCAGTTTTTCGCGCAAGGCACCGCCTGCGTCGTCTTCCGAAGCGAAGGAGAACGCGCTGCCTCCCGCAGCGCGCCCATCCTCCGCGACCAGCCCGTCGAGCGTCTCGGCCAGCATCGTGACCCGCTCCACCAGCCGCATTACCATCAGCCGGTCTTCCTCGGACAATTCGCGCACGCGCCGCCCCGCAAGCCCGGCAAGCGCCTCGCCCAGCGCGACCAGCCTCTCGGCCCGCCCCGGCTCGACCAGCAGCACCGGATCGCCCGCCTGCGCGGCCAGCATCACGGGTTCGAGCGCGCCGATCGTGGTCGAGACGATCAGCCGCGCGCCTGACCGCGCGATCCGCCGCGAAACCCGTTCGAGCATGGCGAGCGTCGGTGCATCGGCGACCGGAGCGTCGAGCGCCACGATATCGCCCAGCGCGCGCGCGGCGCCCTCTTCCAGCGCCGCCAGCCCTTCGGCCTGAACGACGCGAAAACCGGCCAGTTCGGCATCGTCGCGCATGGCGCTGCGCACGAAAAGCCGGTCGGCGAACAGCGAGACCGCCATCGGCAGGCCCGCCGGATCGCACGGCCCGTCATAGCTGGGTGCTTCCTCAACCAGATCTGCCTGCAGCATGATTCGTATTCCCCATTTGTTCCACATGCCGTCATGCGAACAAACAGGGAATGAGTCAATCGCCTCCACAATGGAGGAAGAAGGTCAGTCCTCGAAAGGATCGCGCACGAGGATCGTGTCCTCGCGCTCCGGGCTGGTCGAGACGAGCGCGACCGGGCACTCGATAAGCTCCTGGATACGGCTGATATACTTGATCGCATTGGCGGGCAGATCGGCCCAGCTGCGCGCACCTGCGGTGCTTTCCTGCCAGCCTTCCATCTCTTCGTAGATCGGCTCGCACCGCGCCTGGCTCGCCGCGTGGCTTGGCAGGTAGTCGAAGATCCGCCCGTCGAGCCGGTAGCCCGTGCAGATCTTCACCTTCTCCATCCCGTCGAGCACGTCGATCTTGGTCAGCGCGATGCCGGTGACCCCCGCGATGGCGCAAGTCTGGCGCACCAGCACCGCGTCGAACCAGCCCACGCGGCGCTTGCGGCCCGTTACCACGCCGAATTCGTGCCCGCGCTCGCCCAGCCCCTGCCCGATCTCGTCTTCCAGCTCGGTCGGGAAAGGCCCGCTGCCCACCCGAGTGGTGTAGGCCTTGACGATCCCGAGCACGAAGCCGGTCGCGTTCGGCCCGAGCCCCGATCCGCTCGCCGCCGATCCGCTGACCGTGTTGGAGCTGGTGACAAAGGGATAGGTGCCATGATCGACATCGAGCAACACGCCCTGTGCCCCCTCGAACAGCACGCGCGCGCCCGCCTTGCGCACCTTCTTGAGCCGCTTCCACACCGGCTGCGCGAATTGCAGCACGAAGGGGGCGATCTCCTTCAGGTCGGCGACCAGCTGTTCGCGGTCGATCGGCGCTTCGTCGAAGCCTGCACGCAGCGCGTCGTGATGCGCGCACAGGCGGTCGAGCTGCGGCTCCAGCTCGTCGAGATGGGCGAGATCGCACACGCGGATCGCGCGGCGGCCCACCTTGTCTTCGTAAGCAGGCCCGATCCCGCGCCCGGTGGTGCCGATCTTGCCGCTGCCCGCCGCGGTTTCGCGCAGGCCATCGAGATCGCGGTGGAGCGGAAGGATCAGCGGGCAGTTATCGGCCACGGCGAAGTTGTCGGGCGTCACCTTCACGCCCTGCCCTTCGAGCTTCTCGATCTCCGCCTTCAAGGCCCACGGGTCGAGGACCACGCCATTGCCGATCAGCGAGAGCGTGCCGGTGACGATGCCCGAGGGCACGAGCGAAATCTTGTAGGTTGTCCCGTCGACCACCAGCGTATGGCCCGCATTATGGCCGCCCTGGAAGCGCACGACCGCATCGGCGCGGCTTGCCAGCCAGTCGACTATCTTGCCCTTGCCCTCGTCCCCCCACTGGGCACCGATCACGGTTACGTTGGCCAAACTGCAACTCCTTCACAACATCGCGCGCGCTGCCGGGTGAGGGCCACGCCTGACACACCTGACACAGTGTCTTAGACGTGAAATCCGCCGGGGCCCGATGGCGCGGCGCACAGGCGCGGGCCTATGGCATGCACAAGGGCGGTAGGAAACGCATTATCGGCAAAAGGCGGGACATTTCGCCCCGCGCGCGTGTTGGGCAAGCAAAAGGAGAACCCATGCGTAAAGACTATCCCACCCTCACCCTCAACGATGGCCGCCAGATCCCGCAGCTCGGCTTTGGCACCTTCAAGCTTTCGGACGAGGAAGCGACCAGGGCCGTCTCCACCGCGATCGATGTCGGCTACTGGATGGTCGACACCGCAGCGGTCTACCAGAACGAGAAGGGCGTGGGCGAAGGCATCGGCGACTGGTCCGACATTTTCCTCCAAACGAAGATCTGGAACGAGAGCCAGGGCTACGACCGCGCGCTGAAGGCGGCGGACAAGTGCCTCGAACGGTTGGGGCGCGACCATGTGGACATGCTGCTGATCCACTGGCCCTGCCCCGACAAGGGCCTGTTCGTGGAGACGTGGAAAGCGCTGATCGAGCTGCGCGATGCGGGCAAGGCGAAGAGCATTGGCGTGTCGAACTTTCGCGAGGAAGACCTCAAGCGCATCGTCGATGAGACGGGCGTGACCCCCGCGCTCAACCAGATCGAGCTGCACCCCACCTTCCAGCAGCGGCCCTTGCGCAAGGTGCACGAGGAGATGGGCATCGTCACGCAGAGCTGGTCGCCGCTCGGCCAGGGCAATGCGCTGGACGAAGGCGCGATTGCCGACGTCGCGAAGGAGATCGATCAGCCAGCCGCTGCGGTGGTCATCCGCTGGCATATCCAGTCCGGCCTCTCGACCATTCCCAAGGCATCGAGCCGCGAGCATATCGAGGCGAATTTCCGCGCGCTCGATTTCGAGCTGAGCGCGGATCAGATGGCACGGATCGACGCGCTCGACGATGCGGACGGGCGGATCGGGCCGGAACCCGATACCTTCGAGTAACCGCTACAATCCGCGACAAGGCGTGACTGGACACCGCCGCGCCGAAGGGTGAAGCTCCTCACGAAAGCAACCCGAGGGAGCCTGCGATGCGTTTGGTACTGCTGGCGGGCGCTGCCGCCGTCCTGTCTCTGATCGCCGCCGACGCGGCCAGTGCCCGCGAACGCCTTTCGCGCGAATGCCGCCGCGAGGTAGTGCGCCTGTGCGGGATCAAGAAGTCGAAAATCCAGTCGTGCCTGGTAGAAAAGCGCGACCAGCTGAGCGGCAAATGCACTGCGCAGCTGACCGAGGTGCTGCGCGAGCGACTCAGTGATCGGCAAAATGTCAGGCAAGCTGAGGGATCGGCCACCGCTTCCGAGACGATCTCCTACGGCAACGATTCCCTCCAGCAGCTCGATTTCTACTCCGCATCCAGACCCAACGCACCGCTGGTGCTGTTCGTTCATGGCGGCGGCTGGAAACGCGGCGACAAGAACAATGCCACCGGCCCTTACAAAGCGGCCCATTAGACGGGGCTCGGCTATCACTTCGCCTCGATCAATTATCGCCTCGTGCCCAGCGCCACTGTCGAGCAGCAGGCTGCCGATGTTGCCGCAGCCCTCGCCGAGCTGCTGCGCCGCGCCGATACACTCGGGATAGACCGGCGGCGCGTGGTGCTGATGGGGCATAGCGCGGGCGCCCACCTCGTGGCGCTGGTGGGCACCGATCCGCAATATCTGCGCGAAGCCGGGCTAACTCTCGACGATCTAGCCGGAGTGATCCCACTCGACGGGGCGGGCTACGACGTGCCCTCGCAGATGGGCGAGAACCTGCTGCTGATGGGCGACACATACAAGCAGGCCTTCAGTACCGATCCCGTGCGCCAACTGGCGCTTTCCCCGACAAGTCACGCGGCCGCTCCGAACGCACCCGCATTCCTGATCCTGCATGTCGAGCGCGCCGACGCGAAGGAGCAGAGCGAGGGCCTTGCTACTGCCCTCAGAAGCGCGGGAACCCAGGTCGAGCTGCACGCTCTTTCGGGGCGAGGGCTGCAAGGGCACATGGAGATCAACCGCGACCTCGGTAAGCCGGACTATCCCGCCACCCCGATCGTCGATGCCTGGCTCAAGGCGCTTTTCAGCAACTAGAGAGAGGTTGCCGCGTCGCCCTTCAGCACATGCGTGCAGCCGAGCGCCCGCGGGTCTTCGTCGGCAGAAATCGCCGCGAGCGTGCGCCAGCCCTCGCCCCGCAGCTTCTGTGCCGCCTCGGGGTCGTGCCCCGGCGGCAGGTAGAGCATGTCGCGCGCCGGGGCCGCTTCGAGCAGCGGGAGCGCCTGGCCGAGATAGATCGAGAAGCCCGTCGCGGGCTCGTCGGTCCCCCGGATCAGATAGGTACCGCCCCGTCCCAGCGCGCCGCGCGCATTGGCGGCATAGAGCGTGAAGCCAAACCAGCTCTGGTATTCGAAGCCATGGCGTTCGGTCGGGTCGAGCGTGATCCGCGCGCGATTGCCGACGGCCCGGGCGATCTGCTCGAGCCCCTCGATCCGGCTGGCGAGCGCGCCGCCCGCGTCGAGCGCGCGCAGCTTGCCCAGCGCTGTGTCGAACGGTCCGGCGGCATGGATCAGCGGCAGGAAGGCCTCGCCGCCGACCGCCTTGAGGCCCCCCGCATCCTTGGTGTCGAGCTCGCGCCGGACGGCGTCGGCCTGCTCGGGCTCCAGCGGGAAGGTGCTTGCCGCCAGCGTCGTGACGAGGTCGGGCAAGGTGAAATCGACCGACAGCGGCCCCACCCCGACGGCTTCGAGCGCTTCGATTGCGGTCAGCAGCACTTCGGTCGCCGCGTTCACGCTGTCCGCCCCGATCAGCTCCGCCCCGATCTGGAGCCGCTGGCGCACCGGATCGAGCTGGTCGGCAGCGATCCGTGCAACCTCGCCCGCGTAGCACAACCGCAGCGGGCGCGGTTCGTCCGCCATCGCGGTTGCGGCAATCCGCCCGATCTGCGGCGTGATGTCGCTGCGCAGCGCGAGCGTGCGCAGGCTCGCCGGATCGACGAAGCGGAACATCGCGCGGGTCTGCAGCCCGTCCATCCGCGCGCCGAGCGACTTCTCGAACTCGATCAACGGCGGGCTGACCCGGTCGTAGCCATGCGCATCCATCGCCTGCAGCGCATCGTGCATGGCACGGGTTAGCAGCGCGGATTGCGCGGGCAGGTTGTCGGCCAGCCCTTCGGGCAGCAGGTCGTCGGTCATGGCCATGTACTAAACTCCGCTCGCCCTGAGCTTGTCGAAGGGCTGCACTTCTTCCGGTTCGATGCGCCGGTAGAAGAAAAAGCGATGGTTGGCCAAGGCCCCTCTTCGAGTCCGACAAGCTCAGCATGAGCGGCGAGAGCGTGGTTAGCTAAAAGCTCAGCGCCTTCACCGTGCGCACGCCGGCGACCTTCTCGGCCTCCGCGATCAGCGTGTCGTCGACCGGCTGGTCGAGGCTGAGCAGCAGCACCGCTTCCCCGCCCGCCTGCTTGCGACCGAGGTTGAAGGTGCCGATGTTGATCCCCCGGTCGCCCAGCAGCGAGCCGATCCGCCCGATGAAGCCGGGCGCATCGTCGTTGACGACATAGATCATGTGGCCTTCCAGCTCGGCCTCGATCCCGATGCCGAAGATTTCGACCAGCCGCGGCGCTTCCTTGCCGAACAAAGTCCCCGCGACCGAGCGCTCGCCCGCATCGGTTTCCACCGTCACGCGGATCAGCGTCTGATACGTACCCTCGCGGCTGTTGCGGATCTCGCGAACCTCGATGCCGCGATCCTTCGCCAGATAGGGCGCGTTGACCATGTTCACGCTCTGCGAATAGCGGCGCATCAGGCCGGCGAGCACCGCGGCGGTGATCGGCTTGGGGTTGAGCTCCGCCGCGTCGCCTTCCAGCTCGATGGCAATCTTCGGCAGGCTGCCGTGCGCCAGCTGCCCGACCAGCGAGCCGAGGCTTTCGGCGAGCTGCATGTAGGGCTTGAGGCGCGGGGCTTCCTCGGCACTGAGGCTCGGCATGTTGAGCGCGTTGGTGACCGCGCCGGTGAGCAGGAAATCGCTCAGCTGCTCGGCGACCTGCAGCGCGACATTCTCCTGCGCCTCGCGGGTCGATGCGCCCAGATGCGGGGTGCAGATGAAGCCAGGCTTGCCGAAGAGCGGGCTTTCCTTGGCCGGTTCGGTCACGAACACGTCGAGCGCGGCGCCTGCGACATGCCCGCTTTCGAGCAGGTCGGCCAGCGCGTCCTCGTCGACCAGCCCGCCGCGCGCGCAATTGACGATCCGCACGCCCTTCTTCGTCTTTTCGAGGTTTTCGCGGCTGAGGATATTGCGCGTCTCGTCGGTCAGCGGCGTGTGCAGCGTGATGCAGTCCGCACGGCCGAGCAGTTCGTCCAGCTCGACCTTCTCGACACCCAGATCGACCGCGCGCTCCTCGGTCAGGAAGGGATCGTAGGCGATGACCTTCATCTTGAGGCCCTGCGCCCGGCTCGCAACGATCGAGCCGATATTGCCTGCCCCGATCAGGCCCAGCGTCTTGCCGGTCAGCTCGACGCCCATGTAATCGCTCTTGGGCCACTCGCCGTTCTGCGTGCGCGCATTGGCCTGCGGGATCTGGCGGGCAAGCGCGAGCAGCATGGCGATGGCGTGTTCGGCGGTGGTGATCGAGTTGCCGAAGGGCGTGTTCATCACCACCACGCCGCGCTCGCTGGCGGCGGGAATATCGACATTATCGACCCCGATCCCTGCGCGGCCGATGACCTTGAGGTTGGTCGCCGCCTCCAGAATTTCGGGCGTCACCTTGGTCGAGGAACGGATCGCGAGGCCCTCGTACTCGCCGATAATCTCCTTGAGTTCGTCTGGCGAAAGGCCGGTTTTCTCGTGCACCTCGCAGCCGCGCTCTTCGAAGATTTTGGCGGCTTCGGGGCTCATCTTGTCGGAAATCAGGACTTTGGGTTTGGTCATCATGTGATCCTTCGTGAGTCCCAGCGAAAGCTGGGACCTCATGCAATTTTGCGCTTCGATTGAGGGAGGCTCCTGCTTTCGCAGGAGCTCACACGGGTGGCGCGAGCCTACTTCTGCAGCTCGGCGAAGGCCCACTCGATCCACGGCAGCAGGCGCGCGATGTCTTCGCTCTCCACCGTACCGCCGCACCAGATGCGCAAGCTCGGCGGGGCGTCGCGATAGCCGTTGAAGTCGTAGCCGACGCCTTCGGCTTCCAGCATCTTGTAAATCTTGCCGGGCACCGCGGCCTGCTCGTCTTCCGAGAGACTATCGAACCACTCTCCCTGGAAGACGAAGCACACGCCGGTGTTGGTCCGCTTGGCCGGATCGTCGACCATGTTGCGCACGTAAGGCGTCGCCTCGATCCAGTCGGTCAGCACCTTGGCATTGGCGTTGGCGCGTTCGATCATCGCGGGCAGCCCGCCGATCGACTTCGCCCATTCGAGCGCGGCGATGTAATCCTCGGTCGCCAGCATCGAGGGCGTGTTGATCGTCGCGCCCTCGAAGATCGCGGTGTTGAGCTTGCCGCCCTTCTTCAGGCGGAACAGCTTGGGCAGCGGCCATTCGGGATCGTAGCTTTCGATCCGCTCGACCGCCTTGGGGCTGAGGATCAGCATGCCGTGCTGCGCTTCGGAGCCCATCACCTTCTGCCAGGAATAGGTCGTCGCATCGAGCTTGGGCCAGTCCATCTCCTGCGCGAAGATAGCGCTGGTCGCGTCGTTGATAGTGATCCCCTTGCGGCCTGGCTCAAGCCAGTCGGTGTTGGGAATGCGCGCGCCGGATGTCGTCCCGTTCCAGGTGAAGACGACGTCGTTGTCCTGCGGGATCGAATTGAGATCGGGGATTTCGCCATAAGGCGCGTCGAGCACCTGCAGGTTCGGCAGCTTCAGCTGCTTGACCGCGTCCTGGATCCAGACATTGCCGAAGCTTTCCCACGCGGCGACCGTGGCGGGGCCGGCGCCCAGCATCGTCCACATCGCGCATTCGAGCGCGCCGGTATCCGAGGCGGGCATGATCCCGACGAGGTAATCCTCGGGAATTCCGAGCAGCTCTTTCGACAGGTCGATCGCGTATTTCAGGCGCGCCTTGCCAACCGAAGAACGGTGCGAACGGCCCAGCGATTCGGTTTGGAGCTTGTCGAGCGACCAGCCGGGAAACTTGGCGGTCGGACCGGACGAAAAGAAAGGGCGCTCCGGACGGAGCGTCGGCTTGGTATCAGTCATGTCATGCTTCTCCTTGCAGAGAGCGCGCGCGGCGTTGGGACCGCGTGGCCCACGCGCGGCAATAAAGTTGCGCTGGAGCAAGTCAATGCGAAACGCATCTCTATCGACAGGGCGGAGCGTCTGTTCGACGGATCGAACGGGCATCCCTCCCCACGAGCACCCCTCGCCAAGCGGCTCGCGCGCGCCTAAGGCGAGCCGCCATGGACGTCACCGACCTGCGCATCGCCCTTGTCAGCGGCAACTACAACATGGTCCGCGACGGGCCGACCCAGGCGCTCAACCGTCTGGTGGGTCATGTGCTGGAGCTGGGCGGCGCGGTGCGCATCTTCGCGCCGACCGTGAAGAATCCGCAGGTCGCTGCGGTCGGCGAGATCGTCTCCGTACCCTCGATCGCAATTCCCGGCCGCTCCGAATACCGTGTGCCGCTGGGGCTGACGGGCAAGAGCAAGGAGAAGTTCGAGGCCTTCCGCCCCAACCTCGTCCATGTCGCCAGCCCCGACCGCACCTGTCGCCAGGCGGTCGACTGGGCGCGCAAGAATAATGTCCCGGTGCTCGGTTCGGTCCACACCCGGTTCGAGACCTATCCGCGCTATTACAAGCTCGGCTTTCTGGAGCCCGCGGTCGAGGCGTGGCTGCGCGCCATGTACCGCAAGTGCGACGCGCTTGTCGCCCCGTCCGAAGGCATGGTCGACGTGCTGCGCGCGCAGAAGATGAACGACGATATCGGCATCTGGACCCGCGGGATCGACCGGGAGGTGTTCCATCCGGGCGCGCGCGACATGGAATGGCGGCGGTCGCTCGGCATCGGGGACGAGGAGGTGGTGATCTCCTTCCTCGGCCGCCTGGTGATGGAAAAGGGGCTCGACGTCTTCACCGACTCGATCATCGCGCTCCGCAAGCGCCAGGTACCGCACCGGGTGATGGTCATCGGCGAAGGGCCCGCGCGCGGCTGGTTCGAGAAGGCTTTGCCCGGCGGCATCTTCGTCGGCCACCAGGGTGGCAAGGATCTGGGCCGCGCGGTCGCCAGCAGCGACATTTTCTTCAACCCCTCGATCACCGAGACCTTCGGCAACGTCACGCTGGAACACATGGCCTGCGCCATTCCGGTGGTCGCGGCGAACGCCACCGGCAGTTCCAGCCTCGTCGCCGACGGGGAGACAGGCGTTCTGGTGACGCCGGGCGATGTCGAGGGCTTTGCAAACGCGCTCGCCCCCTATTGCATCGATCCGGAATTGCGCGCGCGCCACGGCGCGGCAGGGCTGGCACGCAGCCAGCCCTACACCTGGGAGGCGATCAACGCCTCGATGGTCGATACCTACCTGCGGCTCGCCAATGCCCGAAAAAAGCAGGATGGGCCGCAGGCAGGATAGTCAGCGCAGCACGCCGCGATTCTTCATCGCCCGCGCGTAGAGGATCAGCAGCAGTTCGATCGCGAAGATCGCGATGGTCATGCCGATCTGGAAGCCGGTCATCTCGATCCCCGGCATCGGGTCCACGTATTGCATCGCGAAGGAGATCACGGTGCCGATAAAGCTCAGGATGAAGGCGTAATACGCAAGGCGGGTCCGCAGCAGCAGCAGGATCGAGCCGAGCACGGCTCCCCAGATGCCGACGGCCCAGGCGGTGTGAAACAGGATCGACTGGCCTTGGTAGTATTCGGCGACAGCCTGAGCACTCACCCCCATCATGTCCGCCATCCGGCCCAGATATTCCAGATTGCCCGTCTGCGTCTGGATATAATCGTTCGCACCGAAGGCGTGCCACAGCAGCGAGACCACGCCGACCACCCACAGGTGCCACGGCGTCTTCGTTTCGAGTTCGTCGTCCATTGGTTCGTCCCTCTCCCACAAGGTGCGACCCCTGCGCGGAGCTTAGCCCGCCCCATGGGATTGGCAAGTCGCGCCAAGCGCCCCTATCTCGCTGCCCATGGCCGATCTTTTCGGGGACGATCCCCCACCCCCTGCCTCCGCTCCCGACCAGCCGCGCGAAGATGCGCCGCTGGCGGACCGCCTGCGCCCGCGCACCCTCGATGAGGTCGTCGGGCAGGAGCATCTGACCGGGCCGGAAGGCTCGATCGGGCGGATGGTGGCGGCGGGGCGCCTCTCCAGCATGATCCTGTGGGGCCCGCCGGGCACGGGCAAGACGACCATTGCGCGTCTGCTTGCCGATGCCGTGGGGATGCGCTTCGCCGCCGTCAGCGCGGTGTTCAGCGGCGTGGCAGACCTGAAGAAGGCCTTTGCCGAGGCGGACAAGGCCGCGCAGGCAGGGCAGAAGACGCTGCTCTTCGTGGACGAGATTCACCGCTTCAACCGCGCGCAGCAGGACGGCTTCCTCCCTTTCGTTGAGCGCGGCACGGTGACGCTGGTCGGCGCGACGACCGAGAACCCCAGCTTCGCCCTCAACGCCGCGCTGCTCAGCCGCGCACAGGTGCTGATCCTCGAGCGATTGGGGCACGAGGCGCTGGGCGAATTGCTGACCCGCGCCGAGGAGCTGGAGCGCCCCCTCCCCCTCACCGATGACGCGCGCGCCGCGCTGATCGCTTCGGCCGATGGTGACGGCCGCTTCCTGCTCAACCAGGCGGAAACGCTGTATAATGCGGGGCTGACGGAGCCACTCGATCCCGCAGGGCTCGGCAGCTTCCTGCAGCGCCGCGTGGCGGTGTACGACAAGGACCGCGACGGGCACTACAACTTGATTTCCGCGCTGCACAAGGCGGTGCGCGGGAGCGACCCCGACGCCGCGCTCTATTACCTCGCGCGGATGCTGACCGCTGGCGAAGAGCCGCGCTATCTCGCGCGGCGGCTGGTGCGCATGGCAGTGGAGGATATCGGCATGGCCGACCCGGCAGCGCTCACCCAGTGCATCGCCGCGCGCGACGCGTACGAATTTCTCGGCAGCCCCGAGGGCGAGCTGGCGCTGGTGCAGGCGTGCATCTATCTCGCGACGGCGCCCAAATCGAACGCATCCTACAAGGCGGCCAACACCGCCTGGCGCGTGGCGAAGGAAACCGGCAGCCTCACCCCGCCCAAGAACATCCTCAACGCGCCCACGAAGCTGATGAAGGACATCGGCTATGGCGAGGGCTATGCGTACGATCACGCCGCCGAGGACGCGTTTTCGGGCGACAATTACTGGCCCGACGAGATGGAGCCCCAGAGCTTCTACCAGCCGACCGGGCGTGGGTTCGAGAAGCGCGTGGCGGAGCGAATGGAGTTCTGGAACGCGCGACGCAAAGGCCGGGATTGAACCGCTTTTCCCATTTCCTCGCGATCGACTGGTCGGGCGCGCGCGGCGAGCGGCATGCGGGAATCGCGCTCGCGCTGGCCGATGCGCGCGGCGGCCCGCCGCAGTTGGTCGAAGCGGAGCGCAAGTGGAGCCGGGCCGAAGTCCTCGCTTTCCTTCGCGACGACCTGCCACCCGATACGCTGGTCGGCATGGATCTCGGCATCGCCCTACCCTTCGCCGATTGTGGCGCCTTCTTCCCGGGCTGGGAAGGCTCGCCACCCGATGCGAAGGCGCTGTGGGCGCTGGTCGACAGTCTTTCCGCCGACGATCCGCATCTGGAGGCTGGCGGAGTTCTTCGGCACGACGAGCTGGCACGCTATTTCCGCCACGGCGGCGCAAACGAGGGCGACCGCTTCCACGCGCCCGATGCGGCCAGCCGCGAGGGCCGCTTTCGCGTCGCGGAAGAAACCCAGCGCGCCATGGGCTGCCGCCCGGTCTCCAACTTCAACCTCGTCGGCGCGGCGCAGGTCGGCAAGTCGAGCCTCACCGGCATGCGCCTGCTCCACCGGCTGAACCATGTGCTGCCCGTGTGGCCGGTCGACCCGCTGCCACGCGAAGGATCGGTTCTCGTCGAAATCTACACCGCGCTCGCCTCGCTCGAGGCACTGCCCGCCCGCCGCGGGCGCAAAATCAGGGACCACGCGCTGCTGGACGAAGGACTGGCCGCGCTCGGTTCGGCCCCCGTGGCGGGCACCGGCCCTCTCGACGATCACAGCGCGGATGCCCTGCTCACCGCCGCATGGCTGAGGAAGAATGGCGAGGATGCGGCGCTATGGACGCCGCGCGGGCTCACCAGGGCAGTGGCCCGAACGGAGGGCTGGACGTTCGGCGCGCGCTAGCGATCAGGCCGGGATGGCAGACAGGTCCCCGCCGAGGCGTTCGAGCATTTCGAGATTGCGCCGTTCGGCCTGGGCAGGAATGAGGAACGCATCCACCAGCCACCACACGCCCAGCACGATCCAGCCGAGGAAGAACGGAACCCAGCCGAGCAACAGCAAGGTAAGCTGGATGGCCCCGCTGCCGATGTGGCCCAGATAGAAACGGTGCGCCCCGAAAGTGCCCAGGAAAAGCCACAGGATATAGGCCGCGGCGATCGATTTCTTCTGCGCGTCGTATTGCAGTTGCGTGCGGAGATTCTGGTCCACTTCGTTTTCCTTGCTTGGGTGCGTTAACCATAACAGATCGGGGCGGATTTGCCAAAGATCGGCGGTTTGCATTCGACCGGTGTCGAACCACGCTCGACCTGTGCAAGCGGGCTGGACGCAGGCGCAGTTTTGCCGCAATGCGCGTCGCCAGGAAGGGCCGGTTTAGCTCAGCTGGTAGAGCAGCGGTTTTGTAAACCGAAGGTCGGGGGTTCGAGTCCCTCAACCGGCACCACAGGCCCCCTTTCCCGCTGGACTTGACCCAGATCAAGGAAAGGCCTCCTCTGTCGCGGTACGCCCCGGCCGCCAACAGAGGATCAGAGCCATGAATTTCCCCGATTTGTTCGACGAATTCGCCGCGCGCGTGCTCCCTGCGACCCTTACCGATGCCGCGATCCTGCGCCTGCGGCACGAAGCCTTTGCCGAGGATCTGCCGCCCGGCGGGCGGCTCGACCTCGACGAGAACCGCGCGCATTTCGTCTTCGTGGGCAGCGGCGCGACGAAGCTCGCCGCCTATGTCTCGACCGAACGCGAACAGATTGTCGCGTTCAACTTCGCGGGCGACATCGTGCATGTGCCGGAGCGCGGGCGGTACAATTTCGCACTGACCGCCCTGGTGGAAAGCGAGATTCTCGTGATGCCGGCGGACAGCTTCCTCGGTGCCGCGCCGGAGAGTTGCGGGCTGCTGCGGATCGCATCGGAAGAGACCATGCGCGCGCTCGCCCTGAGCAGGGAGAACGCGATCATGCTCGGCCGAAGATCGGCCCGCGAGCGGGTGGCATGCTTCGTCCTCGACCTGTGGGAACGCCTGGCCCCTGCGAACCGGCACGATGCGCCGATCGAGCTGCCGATGTCGCGCGGAGAGATCGCGGAAAGCCTGGGCCTGACGATCGAAACCGTCAGCCGTCAGTTCAGCGAACTCAAGGAGTTGGGGCTGATCGAAACACGCGGTCGCTCTGTTCTGCGGGTGCTCGATCCCGAGGGTCTCAAGCGCTGTACGGGGCAACTCGCGGTCGCAGCATAAAATATTTGTAATTTGATCTCAATCAATGCGTTGATATCCGTGCGGCCCTAGGGATGCCGCAAACGGAAGGGGCAGTTCATGCAAATCGAAGCAGCGCTGGGAAGGGTCGGATTGTGGTTCGTCCTGCTTCTCCTGGCAGTGGGTGCGGCGGCAACCGCCAAGGACGCCGGCTTTGCCGCGCACGCGGTGATCATCGGGGTGATCGCGTTCGCGATGATCTGGATTACCGCCGGGCGGTTCGACCCGCTCGGCACCGGGCGAACCTTTTTCAAGATGCCCGACTCGCCCACGAAGTACGACGACGAGATCGTGCGCTGGGGCGTGATCGCGACGATGGGCTGGGGTATCGTCGGCCTGCTCGCGGGCGTGTTCATCGCCTCGCAGATGGCCTTTCCCTGGCTCAACGTGGAGCCCTACCTCAATTTCGGTCGGCTGCGCCCCCTCCACACCTCAGCGGTGATCTTCGCCTTCGGCGGCAACGCCCTGCTGGCGACCAGCTTCTACGTCGTGCAGCGCACCTGCCGCACGCAGCTGGCGCTGCCCAGCCTCGCCCGCTTCGTCTTCTGGGGCTACCAGCTGTTCATCGTTCTCGCTGCGACGGGCTATGTCCTGGGTGTCACGCAGAGCCGCGAATATGCGGAGCCCGAATGGTACGTCGACCTGTGGCTGACGATCGTGTGGGTGGCATACCTCGCGGTGTTCGTCGCCACGCTGCTCAAGCGTAACGAACCGCACATCTACGTCGCCAACTGGTTCTACCTCGCCTTCATCGTGACCATCGCGATGCTGCACGTGGTCAACAACCTGGCGGTGCCCGTCAGCTTCCTGGGCTCGCGCAGCTACAGCGCCTTTGCCGGCGTGCAGGATGCGCTGACCCAGTGGTGGTACGGCCACAACGCGGTCGGGTTCTTCCTGACCGCCGGCTTCCTGGCGATGATGTACTACTTCGTGCCCAAGCAGGCGGAACGGCCCATCTACAGCTACCGCCTGTCGATCATCCACTTCTGGTCGCTGATCTTCCTCTACATCTGGGCGGGCCCGCACCACCTGCACTATACCGCGCTGCCCGACTGGGCGCAGACGCTGGGCATGGTGTTCTCGGTGATGCTGTGGATGCCGAGCTGGGGCGGCATGATCAACGGCCTGATGACGCTCAACGGCGCATGGGACAAGATCCGCACCGACCCGATCATCCGCATGATGGTGATGGCGCTGGCCTTCTACGGCATGAGCACCTTCGAGGGGCCGATGCTGTCGATCAAGGCGGTCAACAGCCTGTCGCACTACACCGACTGGACCATCGGCCACGTCCATTCGGGCGCGCTCGGCTGGAACGGCATGATCACCTTCGCCTGCGTCTACTACCTCGTTCCGCGCCTGTGGCAGCGCGAGCGGATGTATTCGCTGCGGATGATCAACTGGCACTTCTGGCTCGCGACCGTGGGCATCGTCTTCTACGCCGCGAGCATGTGGGTCGCGGGGATCATGCAGGGTCTGATGTGGCGTGAATACGGGCCCGACGGCTACCTGGTACACAGCTTCGCCGACACGGTGGCGGCCCTGCACCCCATGTTCATCATGCGGATGACCGGCGGGTTGCTGTACCTCTCGGGCGCGCTGGTGATGACCTACAACATCTGGATGACGCTGGCGGGCAAGGTGCGCGAGGAAGCGCCGATGACCGAGACGCCCTACGACGCCGAGAAAGACAAGCCGATTGTCGGCGCACGGCCTTCTGCCGAACCCGATGCCGTGCCCGCCGAATAGGATCCCGAGATGAGCCTTACGCAGCAACACAAAAAGCTGGAGCGAAACATCACGCTCCTCGCCGTGGCCACCTTCGTCACGGTCGCCATCGGGGGCGCGGTGGAAATCGCGCCGCTGTTCTGGATCGACAACACGATCGAGGAGGTGGAGGGCGTGCGCCCCTACAGCCCGCTCGAACAGGCGGGGCGCGACATCTACATCCGCGAAGGCTGCTATTCGTGCCACAGCCAGATGATCCGCCCGTTCCGCGACGAGGTGGAGCGCTACGGCCACTACTCGCTGGCGGCCGAGAGCATGTACGACCATCCGTTCCAGTGGGGTTCCAAGCGGACCGGGCCCGATCTCGCCCGCGTCGGCGGCCGCTATTCGGACGAATGGCACGTCCAGCATCTCGAAGACCCGCAGAGCGTGGTGCCCGAAAGCATCATGCCGCAATACGGCTTCCTGGCGGAGCGCAACCTGAAGATCGCCGATGCGCGGGCCATGCTGCGCGCGCTGCAAACCGTCGGCGTGCCCTATAGCGACCGCGATCTGGAGATGGCGGAAGCCGATCTGTTCGCGCAGGCCGATCCGAACATGGACGCAGGCGATCTCGCGGAACGCTATCCCAAGGCGCAGATCCGCGATTTCGATGGCGACCCCGACCGCGTGACCGAGATGGATGCGCTGATCGCCTATCTCCAGATGCTCGGCACGCTGGTCGATTTCGAAAGCGGCGCCCCGCTCGAGGAACTGGCCGAGGAGACGGGTCGATGAGCCTTTACGAAGAGCTGCGCCATTTCGCCGACAGCTACGGCCTGCTGGTCATCCTGCTGATCTATCTCGGGCTTTGCCTGTGGCCGTTCAGGCCGGGCGGCAAGCACCGCATGAAAGAAGCAGCCCACTCCATTTTCGAGGACGAGGCCGATGGCCGATAAGCGCGTTGATGAACCGACCGGCACCGAATTCGTCGGGCATGAATGGGACGGGATCGAGGAACTCGATACGCCTATGCCCCGCTGGTGGCTGTGGACCTTTTACCTGACGATCATCTTCTCGATCGTCTACGTGATCCTCTATCCGGCCTGGCCGATGGTGGAAAAGGCGACCGACGGCGTGCTGGGCTGGTCCAGCCGCGGCGAGTTGGCTGAGGAGATGGCACTGGCCGAGCAGGCACAGGCGAGCTTCCGCGAACAGCTGGCCCGCACCCCGATCGAGCGGTTGCCCGACGATAGCGAGTTGATGGCGCAGGCCGTCGCCGGGGGCCGGGCCGCGTTTCAGGTCAATTGCAGCCAGTGCCACGGCTCGGGCGGTGCGGGCGACCAGAAGCTCGGCTACCCGAACCTCAACGACGATGCCTGGCTGTGGGGGGGCGACCTGAGGGCCATCGAATACACGATCGTCCACGGGGTTCGCTGGGCGGACGACGACGAGACTCGCCAGAGCGTGATGCCGCCTTTCGAAGGCGCTTTCGACGAGGCCCAGCTGAGCGCGGTGGTCGACCATGTCCTCTCGCTCGGCGGCAAGGCGCAGCCGAACGCTGCGGGCGCGCAGATCTTTGCGGACAACTGCGCAGCGTGCCACGGGGCCAACGGCGAAGGCGGGCGCGAATTCGGCGCCCCCACCCTGAACGACGCGATCTGGCTGCGCGGGGGCGAACGGGCCGACCTGCGGCGGCAGATTCTTAACCCCCGGATGGGTGTGATGCCCGCCTGGGGCCAGCGGCTCGATCCGGTGACGATCAAGATGCTTGCCGCTTATGTCCATTCGCTCGGGGGAGGCGAAGACTTCGTAGAGGTCGCCGAAGATCCCGAGGTAGAGGTCGATGAACAACCCTGACGACACCAAGCCGGGCACGACCCGCGACTGGACCGTGATGGTGGACGACGGGCTCGCCAAAACGAACGAGCCCGTCTCCAGCGCGGTGGCGGAGCCAGGCGCGACCACGCGCAGGCACGAACCGCACGAGTCGCCGCGCACACCGGTACCGGAAAAGCTCTACGAGAAGCGCAAGGCGGTCCATAACAAGCGGATCGACGGCCCCTTCCGCCGCTTCAAGTGGTTCGTGATGCTCGTCACCCTGACGATCTACTATATCACGCCTTGGATCAGGTGGGATCGCGGGCCTTTCGCGCCCGACCAGGCGGTGCTGGTCGATCTCGCCAACCGCCGTTTCTACATGTTCGGGATCGAGATCTGGCCCCACGAATTCTACTTCGTCGCCGGGCTGCTCATCATGGCAGGCATCGGCCTGTTCCTCGTCACCAGCGCTGTCGGCCGCGCATGGTGCGGCTATGCCTGCCCGCAAACGGTGTGGACCGACCTGTTCCAGCATGTCGACCGCTTCGTCGACGGGGATCGCAACGCCCGCATGCGGCTCGACAAGGCACCATGGGGCCCCAAGAAGATCGCCCGGCGCGGCTTCAAATGGTCGATCTACCTTGCGATCAGCCTCGCCACCGGCGGCGCGTGGATTCTCTACTTCGCCGACGCGCCCACGCTGTTCGCGGACTTCTTCACCGGCCAGGCCCCGCCGGTCGCCTACATCACGGTTGGCATCCTCACCGCCACGACCTTCGTCCTCGGCGGCTTCATGCGCGAACAGGTGTGCATCTACATGTGCCCCTGGCCGCGCATCCAGACTGCGATGCTGGACGAGAAATCGCTGATCGTCACCTACAAGGACTGGCGCGGCGAACCGCGCGGCAGCCTCAAGAAATCGCAGAAAGACCCCGAACATTACGGCGACTGCATCGATTGCAACCAGTGCGTCGCGGTATGCCCCACGGGGATCGACATCCGCGAAGGGCCGCAGATCGGCTGCATCACCTGCGCGCTGTGCATCGATGCGTGCGACCGGGTAATGAAGGACATCGGCCGCCCGCGCGGGCTGATCGACTATGCCACGCTGGAAGCCTGCCGCGAGGAAGCACAGGGCCACCCGGCGACCCCTGCGTGGAAGGCCCTGCTGCGCCCGCGCACCTTCGTCTACTTCGGCGTCTGGGGTGCGATCGGTGCCGCGCTGCTGTTCGCGCTCGGCACCCGCACGCATACCGACCTCACCGTGTCGCCCGATCGCAATCCGCCCTTCATGCTGATGAGCGACGGGTCGATCCGCAATTCCTACACGCTCAAACTGCGCAACATGGAAAGCCGCCCGCGCGAGATGGAGGTTTCGATCGAAGGCCTCCCCGGCGCGCGGATGTGGACCAATACGATCAACGCGCGCGAGGCGGCGCCCAGCCTGACCTTCAACGTGCCGGCGGACCAGATCCGCACCGTGCGCGCCTATGTCGTCGCGCCCAGCGATACGACTTCGCGCGAGTTCTCCTTCCGGCTGACCTCGCTCGACGAACAACGCGAGACCGACACGGTCGAAACGCGCTTCGATGCGCCCGCAGGGGGATTGTGATGGCCAGGTTCACCGGCAAGCACATGGCCGCCGTGATGGTCGGCGGCTTCGGCATCGTCATCGCGGTCAATTTCTACATGGCCTCGCTCGCCACGAGCGGGTTCGGCGGGGTCGTGGTCAAGAACTCCTACGTCGCCAGCCAGAAATACAACGAATGGCTCGACGAGGCCGAGCGGCAGGAGGCAACCGGGTGGGAGATGGCCGTGTCGCGCGATGCCACGGGGCTGGTGACGGTCCGCACGACAGGCGCCCCGCCCTCCGCCACGCTCGCAGGCATTGCCCGCCGCCCCCTGGGCGAGCGCGAAGTGCGCGACATGACGTTCGAGCGCGTGGGTGACGATCGCTTCGTATCGAGCGAAAGCCTTGCCCCGGGGCGCTGGACGTTGCGCCTCTCGCTGCAATCGGGCGAGCGCAAACGCGTGGTTGAAACGGCCGTCGAATGAATGCCCACGCCGCCATTGGCGCTGCGCAAGGCGGGACGCTCTCCCAGACGAGGCTGACAGTCCCCGGCATGCGCTGCGCGGGCTGCATCGCGAAGATCGAGCGCGGACTGCTGGCGGTCGAGGGTGTGGACGCGGCACGCGTCAACCTGTCGGCCAAGCGGGTGACGGTCGATCACGCGCCAGCTCTCGACGACCGGGCGCTGGTCGATGCGCTGGAGGGGCTGGGGTTCGAGGCGCAAGCTCTCGGCGATACCGCCTCCCCGCCGCAGAGCGAGGATCGCGCGCTGATGAAGGCGCTCGCGGTGGCGGGCTTCGGCATGATGAACATCATGCTGCTCTCGGTCAGCGTGTGGTCGGGCGCGGAAGGTGCGACGCGCGACCTGTTCCACTGGCTTTCGGCGCTGATCGCGCTGCCGGTGATCGCCTATGCCGGGCGGCCCTTCTTCTCCTCCGCGTTGACTGCGCTGCGCAAGGGCCGGACCAACATGGACGTGCCGATCTCCATCGGCGTGATCCTCGCCACCGGCCTCAGCCTGTACGAAACCGTCATCGGCGGCGGACACGCCTTTTTCGACGGCGCAACGATGCTGCTGTTCTTCCTGCTGGCAGGCCGCGCGCTCGATGCCGCGATGCGCAACCGCACGCGTTCGGGCATCGCCGCGCTGCTCAGCCGGATGGGCCGCCACGCAACGGTGCTGTCCCCGGACGGGTCGAGCCAGCGGGTCGAGGCGCAAAAGCTCGAACCCGGCATGCTGATGCTGGTGGCGGCGGGCGATGCACTGGCGGCGGACGGCGTGATCGAGGCGGGGACAAGCGCGATCGACAATGCCATGCTGACCGGCGAAAGCGCGCCCGAAAATGTTGCACCCGGCCAGCAGGTGCATGCGGGCACGGTCAATCTCCTCGCCCCGATCCGGGTGCGGATCACCGCTGCCGCCGAAGATACCGCGATTGCCGAGATCGCGCGGCTGATGGACGAGGCCGGCCAGTCGCGCAGTCGCTACGTACGGATCGCGGACCGCGCGGCGCGCCTCTACGCGCCGCTCGTCCACTCGCTCGCCCTTCTCGCCTTCGTCGGCTGGATGATCGCTGGCGCGGGTGTTCATCAATCGCTGGTCATCGCCATCGCGGTGCTCATCATCACCTGCCCCTGCGCGATGGGGCTGGCCGTCCCGGCGGCGCAGGTCGTCGCTTCGGGTGCGCTGCTCAAGCGCGGCCTCCTTGTGAAGGACGGCAGCGCGCTCGAACGCCTCGCCGAGGCCGATATTGCCCTGTTCGACAAGACGGGCACGCTGACGCTCGGCGAGCCCGTGGCGGACCTTTCCCGCCTGCCCCCGAATGCGCTTCCGGTCGCGCTCGCGCTCGCGCAATCGAGCCGCCACCCGCTCAGCCGCAGCATTGCCAAGGCTCTCTCGAAGGAGGGCGTGCAACCCGCCCCCGTCGAGAGCCTGCACGAAGTATCTGGCGAGGGCGTGTTCGGCCGGTTCGAGGGGAACGAGGTGGCGCTCGAACGCTCGCAGAGCGATGAGGCGAGGATGCGCAGCGAGCTGCGGATCGGCGAGGAGCATTGGCCGATTCTGTTCGACGATGCGCTGCGATCCGACACCGCCGAAACGCTCGCCCTGCTGCGCACGCAAGGCCTCGACGCGCGCATCCTCTCGGGCGACCGCGACCCTACCGTCGGGGCGGTGGCGGATCGGCTCGGGATCGAAGGACGCGGCAGCCTCTCCCCGCGGGACAAGCTCGCCGAACTGGCGCGTCTGAAGGCGGCGGGGCACCGCCCGCTGATGGTCGGCGATGGCCTGAACGACGGGCCCGCGCTCGCCGCGGCGCATGTCTCTATCGCACCGGGAAGCGCGAGCGATGCGAGCCAGCAGGCGGCCGACGCGGTCTTCATCGGCGATCGGCTGATGCCCGTGGCCCTCGCCGTGGTCGCGGCGCGCCGGACCATGCGCATTGTCCGGCAGAACTTCGGCTTCGCGATTCTTTACAACCTGCTCGCCATCCCGCTCGCGCTGGCGGGCATGGTCACGCCGCTGGTCGCGGCCATCGCGATGTCGCTCAGCTCGGTGGTGGTGGTCGGCAATTCGCTCCGGCTGGTAAGGGCCGCGCGATGAACGCGCTCGCCTTCCTCATTCCCATCGCGCTGGGGCTGGGCCTGATGGGGCTCGCGGCCTTTTTCTGGTCGATGCGCGACGGGCAGTACGACGACATGGAGGGCGCGGCCAACCGCATCCTGATCGACGAAGAGGACGAGACGGATGGCGATGAAGCTTGAGGTTTTGGCCCTGTTCGCCCTCGGGCCTGTCCTGGTAGGTCCGCTCGCGAGCCCGGGCGAGACGATCACCGCCCGCCTGTGCGGCGGAGGCACGATCTCGATCCCGGTCGGGCAGGACCGCGAGCAAATGCCGGCGGACACCTGCTTCAAGGGCTGCCATGCCGGGGCCTGCCGCAAACGGTCTCTCGACAGCAATAGTCACGACGAACTCTGAAGGAGCAAGCCAATGCCACTCTGGTTCTTTCCCGCGCTGATGGGCGCCCTCGCCACCCTTAGCCTGATTGCAGGCACCTGGCTGCTGCTGCACCTGCCCGATATCGCCCGCCTGTTTTCGGGCAACCGACCGGGCGAGATCGTGCGCGGTTCCGGCCGCAAAGCGGCTTCGCGCGGAGCAGTCTGGCTTGCGCTGATCCTGTTCAACGGCGGCTGGATCGCGTGCGTGCTGATCTGGATCTTCGCGATCGGCGGCGAGGCGAACGAGGTGGTGCAGAGCGGGGCCTGACGCCCTCGCCCGCCGTCAGACCGCCGAGCTGAACTGGCGCGGCGACACCGCGCGGTAGGAATCGAACAGCGCGGCAATCGTCCGTGCATAGGGCAGCCCGTCGGGTTCGATCGTCAGCCATCCCTGTTCGATGCTCGCCAGCTCCCGGTCGAGGAAGGGTTGCAGGCGCGGCGCCGCCTCGGCCAGCAGCCGCGAACCGACCCGCGCACGCCCGTCGCACAGCAGGCGTTTGATCGTCGCCCCGCGATAACGGTCGTCCGCATCGCGCCTTATGCCGCGATTGACCGCCAGCTGCCCCTCGCTCGCCTTCATCCGGTAACGGCCGGAGTTCTTCTCGTTCTGCGCGATCAGGCCGGGAAAGCTGCTGATCGCCGACGCACCGAGGCCGATCAGCACTTCGCTCGTATCGTCGGTGAAGCCCTGGAAGTTGCGCCGTAGCTGGCCGTTCATGGCCGCCGCCGCCAGCGGATCGCTGCCCGCCTTGGCGAAGTGATCGAACCCGATGGGAAGATAGCCATGGGTGAGGAAATAGCCGAAGCCGCTCGCCGCCATCTCGAAGCGGGCCTTGCGGTCGGGCAAGGCGCTCGCGTCGATCACCCGCTGGCGGGGCACGACATGCGGCACATGGGCATAGCCGAAAAGCGCCACCCGATCCGCGCCGAGCACACGGGTCCGGTGCATCGAGTCTTCGAGGTCGTCGAGGCTCTGCCCCGGCAACCCGTACATCAGATCGAAATTGAGCGAGGTGACGCCCGCGTCGCGCAACCAGTCGACCGCCTGGACGATCTGCGCTTCGGACTGCACCCGCCCGATCGCCTGCTGGCAATGCTCCGCGAAGGTCTGCACGCCGAGGCTGGCGCGCTCGATCCCGACCGCACCGATCACCCGCGCCCAGTCCTGCGTCATCGTCCGCGGGTCGAGTTCGATCGAGAAATCGGGCTCGTCCGCTCCGAACTGGACCAGCAGCGTATCGACCAGACGCAGGAAATCGACCGGAGTCAGGGCATTGGGGCTCCCTCCGCCGAAAGAGATCCGGCGTACGCGGGTGTTCGAGCGGACCAGCCCGCCGACCGTCTCGATCTCGCGGTGGAGCGCGCGCAGATAGCTGTCGAGCCGCTGGCGGCGGTTCGCCTTGCCGGTGTTGCACCCGCAATAGAAGCAGATCTCCTCGCAGAACGGGATATGGACGTAGAGCGAGACATCGCCCTGCGTCCGCTCCAGTTCGGCGCGGTAATGGCAGGCGGGCAGGATGTCGAAATCCGCCGCGGTCGGATAGCTGGTATAACGCGGCACGGGCGTTTCCAGCAGGTCGGGATGATAAGGCCACATGGGCCCTGAATAGCGGCTCGCGCGTAGCCGTCCTTGCGCTGGATCAATTCGCGCAAAAGGCCCGAAACCCCTCTTTTACTTGATCTGCATCAATGCGGGTGGGCACGCGAGCGACCATTCACGCTGGCATCTCTCACAAGAAAAGGGGTCGGGAAATCGGCCCCTGCGTCAAGAAGGAACGAAGAGATGAAGCGTTTGATTGCCGCCCTGCTCGTCGGAAGTGCCGTGCTGGCGACCCCTGCGATGGCGCAGGACGATCCCGGCAAGGTGCAGATCAAGGTTCTGGGCACGGCGGTGCTGCCCGATGGCGAGATCACCTCGGTCAATACCGACATCGTGGGCCTGCCCGCCGGCACGCAGACCGAAGCGAACGAGAACTACGTCCCGACGCTGGCGATCGAGTATTTCGTCAGCGAGAATTTCTCGATCGAGACGATCTGCTGCATGACCGAGCACGATGTCGACGCAGTGACCGGCCTGCCGGGCGCGGAACTGGTCGCCGATGCCAAGCTGATCCCGGCCACCATCACCGGCAAGGCGCATGTCGATCTGGGCGGGATCAAGCCCTATGTCGGCGCGGGCGTGACGTACTTCCTGTGGGTCGATGTCGATCCCGGCGCGGCGACCATTCCCCTCGGCGTGACCGAAACCGACCTGTCGGACGAATTCGGCTTCGTGCTCCAGGCGGGCGTCGATATCCCGGTGGACGACAGCGGCTTCGGCATCACGCTGGATGCGAAGAAGTATTTCGTCGACACGACCGCTCGCTGGTACGCGGGCAATACGCTCGCCATCGAAACCGAGCACAAGCTCGACCCGTGGGTGCTGAGCGCGGGCGTCAGCTACCGCTTCTGAACGGGCCTACTGGTCTGACGGATGGCGGGGCCCTGGTGGCCCCGCCTACCCCGCCAGATCTTCCAGGGCGTCGCGATCCTCGATCGCGACCTCCTTGCGGTTGGGGAGCGAGATCACTCCGGCCCGTTTCAGCTTGGTGAACTCGCGGCTGACGGTCTCGATCGTAAGGCCCAGCACGTCCGCGATCTGGCTGCGGGTCAGGCCGAGGGCGAAGGCCGTGCCCTGCCCCTCCGCATCCAGTGTCGGCGGAACCCGCTGGGACAGGTCGAGAAGAAACGAGGCCAGCCGCTGCTCGGCCGTCATGCGCCCCAGCAGCAGCATCCATTTGCGCGTCCGGTCGAGCTCGGCAAGCGTGCGTTCGAGCAGCTTGTGTTCGAGCCGGGGATGCTCACGCGCAAAGCGATCGAAATCGGCGCGGCGGAAGACGCACACCATCACATCGGTCAGCGCTTCCACCGTGTAGGGCGTCGCCTGCCCAAAGGGGCGACCGATGAAATCGGCAGGGAAGGCGAGGCCCAGAATCTGTTCCTTGCCCTCGGCCGTGCTGGTGGAGAGCTTCATCAGGCCCTCGATCACATTGGCCACGAGCACCGCCTCGTCGCCTTCCCACAGAAGCTGCTCTCCCGCGGTCAGCCGCCTGCGATGGCCGATCGCGTTGAGAGCGCTGATCTCGTCATTGTCGAGATCGGCGCAGATGGCCCGGTTGCGCACGCTGCAGGAGGCGCAGAAATTCCCACCGCGATCGAGAAAAGGCTGGTTCATGGGGATCGCCTTAGACGAGCCGCCTGCGATGGAAAAGGTCGCTAGCCCCGCCCGCGATAGTTCTGCACGCCCTGCTCGGGTACCCACAGGCCTTCGGGGACGGGTCCGCTCTGCCAGAACACGTCGATCGGGATACCGCCGCGCGGGTACCAGTAACCGCCGATGCGCAGCCAGCGCGGCGCCATCTCGTCGAACAGGCGCTGGCCGATGCCGACGGTCACATCCTCATGAAAGCCGCAATGATTGCGGAACGAGCCGAGGAACAGCTTGAGGCTCTTCGATTCGACGATGCTTTCGCCGGGCGCGTAGTCGAGCACCAGATGCGCGAAATCGGGCTGCCCCGTCACCGGGCACAGCGAGGTGAACTCGGGCGCGGAAAAGCGCACCATGTAAAGCGCGCCGTCGCGCGGATTGGGCACGTAGTCGAGCACCGCCTCTTCGGGCGAGGCAGGCAAGGCACTCGTCTGGCCGAGGAATTTCGGGCTGGGTGTGTCGCTCATGCCGCGTCATTGCCCTTATCGCACGCCAGGCACAAGCAAGCCTTTGCGCAAGGGCGATTCACGCACTATTCAGCGCCGTTCTGTCCGGACAGCGGGCAGCCCCCTCTGATCCAAGTCACCTCCATGCGATTGTTCCTCTCCATTGCAGTGCTGCTGTTGGGCGCCACCGCTGCCTCGGCCCAGCCGGTCAGCGATTACCGGCTGCCGCCCGATCCGGATTCGACGCCGTCCTCGCGCCCGCAGGCACAGGGGCCGACCGACCTCGAAGGCGAGACCCGCAGCGCGCCGCGCGTGATCGAGACGCAGACGCCCACCCCGCGACCGACGGCGAGCGCGCAGCCCACGTCTGCGCCGAGCCCGACCCCCAGCGCAACCGCCAGCCCTCGCCCGGCGGCAACCGCCTCTTCCGGCCCCGCCCTGCCCGCGAGCGACGGCCCGGTCTCGACGAGGGAGGTACTCGCCAAACCTGCGCCGCGCCCGGCGGCATCCGAACCCGACGGGGGCCTTTCGTCCGACAGCGCCGTGGGGGATACCGACATCGCGAGTGGCGCAACGCAGCCCGAGGGTCTCCCCTCGCCGGGCAGCGCGAGTGGCCCGGCGAACGAGGCTGAGAACACCGCGAGCGTCGCCGCTGAGACGAGCCTGCCCGAGTGGATCTGGCCTGCCAGCATCATAGCCATCCTGCTGGCGCTGGCCGCGATACTCCTTGCGATGATCCGCCATAGGCTGACCCGGAGGCGCGAAGCGGCAGAGGCGCGGGACACGGCAGAGGCAGCAGAGCCCGTCGGGGTGGTCGACATGTCCGGCCCGCCGATGCGCGAAATCTCCAGTCAGAGCTATCCCGCCAGCGCCGATGCCGGTTCGCTGGAGGTGGAGGCCTTTGCCGTCACGCTCAGCCGCAGTGTGATGAACGCCTCGATTTCCTACCGCGTGACCATGGTCAACCGGGGCAGCAAGCCGATCGAGCTGATCCAGGTCCACGGCGATCTCACGACCGCGCATGGGAGCATTCCGGCGGCGCAGCAGCTGGCCGATACCGAGCAGGCCTTCCCCGAACTGCACCGGCTCGACCGGCTCGACCCGGGCCAGCGATCGACGATGCAGGGAGAGCTGCGGCTTCCCTTGCGCGAAGTCCGCGCGCTGCGTCAGGGCAGCGTGCCCGTGTTCGTGCCGCTGCTGCGGATGACCGTCCGTGCCGCCAACATGGAGCCGCGCGCCTACACCTATGTCATCGGCACGAGGCCGGCGGACAAGGGCGCACGGCCCAACCCCTTCCGCCTCGATGAGCCGCCGCGCAGCTACGCCAAGCTCAGCACCCGCGCGCTGGCATAGGCGAAACTTCGCCTTGCTCGACAAGGCGCTGCCATCGCGGCTAGGCGATCAGGCATGGACATGCTCGTTTCGACCGAGTGGCTCGCCGGAGAGCTGGACGCGCCCGACCTCGCGGTGCTCGACGCCTCGCTGCATCTTCCCTCGGCCGAGCGGGACGCGCGCGCCGAATACGAGGCTGGTCATATACCCGGCGCACGGTTTCTCGACCTGGCGGGGCTGCACGATCCCGCCTCGGCCTTGCCGGGCAAGGTCCCCGATGGGGACCGGATCGCGCAGTGGCTGGGCGAGCGTGGCATCGGCCCGCAGACGCGCATTGTTCTCTACGACGATTCCATGCTCCGCAGCGCGGCGCGCGCATGGGTTCTGCTCGACCTGGCAGGGCTCGAAAATATCCCGGTGCTCGATGGCGGGCTGGCGAAGTGGAAGGCGGAGGGTCGCCCGCTCGAAAGCGGCGCCCCCGCCACGAGGCAAGTCCAGCGTCCGCCCAGCGCCGTGCGCATGACCGCCATTCGCGACAAGGCGGCCATGCTCGCCAATTGCGAGATTTGCGCCGAGCAGGTGGTCGACGCGCGCGATGCAGGCCGCTTCACCGGCATGGATGAGGACTCCGTCCACGATCTGCCCGGCGGCCATATTCCCGGCGCGCGCCACCTGTTCTACCGCGATCTGCTGCGCGAGGACGGCACCTTCGAGGATCGCGAGACCCTGCGCACCCGCTTCGCCGACGCAGGTATCGATATCGAAAAGCCCGTCATCGCCACCTGCGGCAGCGGCGTCACCGCGTCAGTCCTGCTGTACGCCTTGCGGCTGGTCGGCGCGCCAGAGACCGCGCTCTACGACGGCAGCTGGTCCGAATGGGGCGCCGATCCCGAAACCCCGAAAGAAACCGGAGACCCCCGCTGAGCAAGACCGACAAGCCTATCGGCACCGGCACCCGCGCCGTGCTGGCCGGACGCCGCGAGGAATGGACCCGCCCGGTGGTCAATCCGCCGATCTGGCGCGGCAGCACGCATCTTTACGAGAGCGAGGCAGACCGGATCGAATGCCTCAAATACAACGAGGACGGGCGCTTTCACTATGGCCGCCGCGGGTCGCCGACCCAGTGGGCGCTGGCCGAAGCGCTGACCGAGCTGGAGCCGGGCGCGGACGGCACGATGCTCTATCCCAGCGGAACGGCGGCGCTGGCGGGCGCGCTGATGAGCGTGCTCGAACCCGGCGACGTGCTGCTGGTGCAGGACAATGTTTACGAACCGACCCGCGCCATCGCCTCGGGCCTGCTCAAGCGCTGGGGCGTGGAGGCGCGGTTTTTCGATCCCGCCGATCACGATGGTTTCGCAGCCGCGTTCGACGACCGCACGAGAGGGGTGATGCTCGAAAATCCGGGCAGCCTGACGATGGAGGTGTGCGACGTGCCGGCCCTCGCCGCCATTGCGCACGAGCATGGCGCGAGCGTGCTGGTCGACAATACCTGGGCCACCGGGCTCGGCTTTCCCGCGCTCGAACGTGGCTGCGATATCGCCATTACCAGCCTCACCAAGCATGCGGGCGGCCACTCGGACGTGCTGATGGGCTCGGCAAGCGCGGGAAAGAAGCACTACGCGAAGCTCAGGCACACCGCGCAGTTGCTCGGCCAATATGTCTCGCCCGACGATGCCGCGCTCGTCTCGCGGGGCCTGCGCACGATGCCGCTACGGCTCAAGCGCACCACGGCGAGCGCGCTGAGCATTGCCACATGGCTGCGCGAACGGCCCGAAGTCGCGCATGTGCTGTGCCCGATGCTCGAAGGATCGCCCGGCCACGACCTCTGGCAGCGCGATTTCTCGGGCGGGTGCGGCCTGTTCAGCTTCGTGCTCGCGGGCCATACCGAGGAACAGCGTGCGGCCTTCGTCGACAGCCTCGAGCTGTTCGGGATCGGCTATAGCTGGGGCGGGTTCGAAAGCCTTGCCCTGCCCTTCGATGCCGCGCGCATCCGCAGCGCGAGCGCCTGGCCTAAGGCGGGCTGGCGCGAGGAAGACCGGCTCGGCATCCGGCTCGCCATCGGGCTCGAAGATGCGGAAGACCTGATCGCCGACCTTGACCGCGCGTTCTCCAAGATCAAGCATGTGTAATGGCTAGCGGATCACTCGGCCCCAATGCCGCGACCGACGCGGTCCTCAACCCTTCGGGCGAGCAGAGCCCCGCGCCCGAAGCGAGCGCGGACCCGATCCAGCCGGGCGAGCCGGTGGTGCTCCAGCCCGTGCCGTCCGACGGACCGACTCCCGCAGCCAGCATCCCAACCCCCGAGGCATCGCCGACCGAGAGCGTGAAGGCCGCCGACGAGCTTGCCCAGGCGGTCGGCGAACAGAGCCGCACCGTCGGCGGGGTGATCGAATCGATGGACGCGATGGCGATCGAGGTCGGCTCGATGAACGTGTCCGTGTGGGACGGGCTCGTCTTCCTCGCGGTCATTATCTGCGTCTTCCTCTTCGCGGCATTCGGCAGCAAGCTCGCCCATGCGGGGCTGGCCCGCGTCACCCGGCTCGACCAGACGCGCCGCCTGCTGGCGGAAAAGATCCTCACCATCGTCGTCTGGGGCATGGCGATCTTCATCGGGATCGACCTGCTGGGGATCGACCTCACCGCGCTGGCGGTGTTCTCCGGCGCGTTCGGCCTCGCCATCGGTTTCGGCCTGCAAAAGACCTTCGGCAACCTGATCGCCGGGATCATCCTGCTGATGGACAAGTCGATCAAGCCGGGCGACGTGATCGCGATTGCCGATCAGGCGGGCGTTTCCACCTTCGGGCAGATCCGCAAGATCGGCATCCGCGCGGTGTCGATCACCACGCGCGACCAGAAGGAATACCTGATCCCGAACGAGAACCTGATGATCAATCAGGTGGAGAACTGGTCCTACTCCAGCCGCAACGTGCGGATGCAGGTTCCGGTGGGGGTCAGCTATCATGCCGATATCGACCGCGCCGAAGAGCTGATGCTGGAGGCCGCGCTCTCGTGCGACCGGGTCCTCAAATCGCCCCCGCCGACCGTGTGGCTGGACCAGTATGGCGAAAGCTCGGTGGATTTCATCATTCACGTCTGGATCACCGACCCAGAAGCGGGGATCGGCAATGTGAAGAGCGAGGTGCTGAAGAAGCTGTGGCACCTGTTCCAGGAACACGACATCGAAATTCCCTTCCCCCAGCGCGACATAAACCTGCGCGCCAACCCGGAATTCGAGGCACTTCTTGCGGCACTCGGGCAAAACGGGGATACCAAGGCAAGTTGATCCACGCGCCGAGCTTTCGCAAAGGCGCGCGGGATCGCAACGGGTCCGTGCGAGCCGATACCAGTGGGGGTAAGGCGATCAGAAACAGATACTTCCCGGCGATGGTTGCAATGGGGGCGGCACTGGCAGCGCTGCTTGCCGGATGTTCGGGAGCCACCGACAGCGATTCGGCCCTCCTCGATGCCGAATCCTCTGCCATGGCCGCCGAACCCAGCGCTGCCGAAACCGACAGCGAGGTCAGCGACGAGAAGCAGCTCGTCGATTGCGAGCTGACCGTCGACGGGGCGACTATATCGACGAGATCTGCGAATTCTCTGCATACGATGAGAGCGGCAGCGTCCAGATCAGCGGCGTCGAGTACTTCGCTCAGGTCGACATACCCGGCGACGGAACCGCCTGGGGCACCTGGAATGGCGAGGCCAATGCGACCCACGCCCAGACACCGCTCGGCGATCTGACCCGCGACGGCGCCTGCTGGGTTGGCGAGAAGGCGCGGGTCTGCGCGCGCGCCCTTTCGCCCGAAGCCGAGAAGCGTGCCCGCGCCGCATGGCCGACTGCCGGATGGCTGCGACCCGATGCACCGTTCTACTGGCAGCAATGCCTAGGAGCGGACGGGCCGCTGGAGCCGGGTGCGCCGATTGTGCTGCATCCCTGTGAGAACACGCGGGACCGCATATTCGAACGCGGCGCGGATAGCACTCTGACCATCGCCGATCGCCCCGATCTGTGCCTCGATCTGGAAGGTCCGGGGATGATGAAACCGCCCATCCTCATCCTCAACACCTGCGATGCGAAATCCGCCAGGTTCGTTCTCGCGGGCGGAAAGGACAGCTCGGGTGCGATCAAGGCACCGGGGGGCCTGTGCTCGACCATACCCGGCACAGAGGAGGACACCGGCTCCGCCCCCTACCAGGTCGTGATGCAGCCGTGCGACGATCCGGGCGCGAAGGTGATGGAATTCGATTTCACCAACTGATGTCGGGCGAGCGCGCAGGCCGCTAAAGCTAACCTAGGGCGTTCCAAACCCATTCTCGCTGGCGGCGCGTGGCAGGCCCCCGCATGTGTTCGTGCATGGCACATACTGGCACCATCTACCTTGTGGGCGCGGGCCCCGGCGATCCAGACCTGCTGACGCTGCGCGCCGCGCGGCTGATCGAGGGGGCGCAACTGATCGTCCACGACGGTCTGGTCGATCCCGCAATCCTCGATCTGGCACGCACCGACGCGACGCTGATCTCCGTCGCCAAGCGCCGTTCCAAGCACACGCTGCCGCAGGAAGATATCTGCGCGCTGCTGGTGCGCGAGGCGCTGGCGGGCCGTGATGTGATCCGCCTCAAGGGCGGCGATCCGCTGATCTTCGGACGCGGCGGCGAGGAAGCCGAAGCTGCTCGCGCTGCGGGTGTGCCGGTCGAGATCGTGCCCGGCATAAGCGCCGCCAATGGCGCAGCGGCGGCGGCGCAGATCGCACTTACTCACCGCGATGCCTCCAGCATCGTCAGCTTCGTGGCAGGCCAGTGCAAGGGGCTCAGCGACCAGGACTGGTCCGGCCTCGCCGGCAAGGGCCGTACGCTGGTGATCTACATGGGCGTGAAGACCGCCGGAGATATAGCCGACAAGCTGATGGCGGACGGCCTTTCCCCGGACATGCCCGTCGCGGTGATAGAGAATGGCGCGCGCCCCAGCATGCGCGTCCTTCGCGGGCTGCTTGCCGGCCTGCCCGACCTCGTCGAACACGAAAGCGTCACTTCCCCGGCGCTGATCGTGATCGGCGAGGTCACAGCGCGCGAAACCTTCCCGAGTCCCAGCGAAAGCTGGGATCTCGTGCAGGCTGGCGCTTCCATAGGAGGAGGTCCCAGCTTGCGCTGGGACTCGCAACGATGAACCTCGTCACCGGCAACGATCTGAAGACCGGCGCGGTTACCTGGTGGACCGGCGATGGATGGTCGGTCCACATCGAGGACGCAGCCGACGCGGGTGACGAAGCGGAAGCCATCGCCACGCGCGAAGAAGCCGCGCGCCGCGTGAACGTGCCCTACGTGATAGAAGCCGAAGCGGGCCCCGACGGTGCCCCCCGCCCCGACCACATCAAGGAACGCGTCCGCGCGCTGGGCCCCACGGTCCGCGTGGACCTGACGCTCAAGCCCGACGATCCAACCGCCGCACAGAAGGTAATCTGATGTACGCCTACGACCAATACGACCAGGCGATGGTCGATGCGCGCGTCGCCGAATTTCGCGACCAGTGCGAGCGGCGACTGGCGGGCAAGCTGACCGAGGACCAGTTCAAGCCGCTGCGGCTGATGAACGGGCTCTACCTGCAGCTGCACGCCTACATGCTGCGCGTCGCCATCCCCTACGGCACGCTCAACGGCGGCCAGATGCGCACGCTGGCCGACATCGCCGAGAAGTACGATCGTGGTTACGGCCACTTCACCACTCGCCAGAACATCCAGTACAACTGGATCAAGCTGGAGGACGCGGGCGACATCCTCGCCGATCTCGCCAAGGTCGAGATGCACGCGATCCAGACCAGCGGCAACTGCATCCGCAACATCAGTTCGGACCATTTCGCGGGTGCTGCCGCCGACGAAGTGGCCGACCCGCGCCCCTATGCGGAATTGCTGCGCCAATGGTCCAGCTTCCACCCCGAATTCAGCTACCTCCCGCGCAAGTTCAAGATCTGCGTGATCGCGAGCGAGCAGGATCGCGCGGCGATGCGCCTGCACGATATCGGCATCCGGATCGTCGAGCGGGACGGGGAGCTGGGTGCACAGTTCTATGTCGGCGGCGGCATGGGGCGCACCCCGATGATCGCGCCGCTGATCCGCGATTTCGTACCGCTGGACCAGCTGGTGACCTATTCGGAGGCGTGTCTGCGCGTCTACAACCGCTACGGACGGCGCGACAACAAGTACAAGGCGCGGATCAAGATCCTCGTCCACGAACTCGGCGCGGAGGAATACACGCGCCAGGTGGAGGAAGAGTTCGCCCACCTGCTCGATCAGGGTGTCGAGCCGCCGCTGGCCGAGCTGGCGCGGATCAAGGGCTATTTCGAGCTGCCCGCCCCCCTTCGTCATTCCCGCGAAGGCGGGAATCCCGCTGAGGCCGCGGGGCAAGAAGAAAGCGGGACCCCTGATCAAGTCCGGGGTGACGGGTTTGATCTTTGGATCAAGCACAACACGCATGCACACCAGCACCCCCATTACGTCTCCGCCATCGTCAGCCTGAAGCCCGTCGGCGGGATTCCCGGCGATGCGACCGATGCGCAGATGCGCGTGCTGGCCGATCTGGCGGAGCGCTATTCCTTCGACGAGCTGCGTATCATGCACACGCAGAACGTCGTCCTGCCGCATGTGCGCAAGGCGGATCTCTACGCGCTGTGGCAAGCGCTGAACGAGGCGGGCATGGGCACGCCAAATGCGGACCTGATGGGCGACATGATCGCGTGCCCCGGCCTCGACTATTGCAGCCTCGCCAACGCCCGCTCGATCCCCATCGCGCAGCGCATTTCGGAGCGTTTTGCGGCCAATGGCAAGGAAGCCGCGCTGGGCGAGCTGAAGCTCAAGATTTCCGGCTGCATCAATGCCTGCGGGCACCACCATGCGGGCCACATCGGCATTCTCGGCGTGGACCGGAAAGGCACCGAGAATTACCAACTGCTGCTCGGCGGATCGGAGGCGGAAGACACCAGCCTCGCCAAGATCACCGGCCCCGGCTTCGACGAGCACGGTATCGTCGACGCGGTCGAGACCGCCGCCGATGTCTACCTGCGCGAACGCACCGAGGGCGAGCGCTTCCTCGACACCTATCGCCGGATCGGCATGGCCCCCTTCAAGGAGGCGCTCTATGGCTGAGCAAGTCCCCCTGCGCCTGCGCGAAGACGAAGCCTGCATGGAACCTGCGGTGACGCTCGAAGCCTTCGCAGGGCAGACCAATGCAGTCGCCGTGCGGATCGAGCCGGGCGAGGACACGCGCGAGCTTCTGCCGCATCTCGAGCGGCTGCGCCGGATCGACATCGCCTTCCCCGCCTTTACCGACGGGCGCGGCTATTCCGCGGCCCGCATCCTGCGCGAAGCAGGCTTTACAGGTGAGCTGCGGGCGGTCGGTGACGTGCTCGTCGACCAGATCGCCTACATGCGCCGCTGCGGCTTCGATGCGTTCGATCCCGATGCACCGCTCGACCCGAAAGATGTCGAGGCGGCGCTGAACCGCTTCCCGCAGGTGTACCAGTCCGCCGCCGACGCCCGCACCCCGATCTGGAGCCTGCGCCATCAATGACATGCGCGCCATAGACCGGCTCGACCCGAGGCCCCGCTTCACCGAAAGCGACGCGATCGATCTCAATCGCCAGTACCGCGCGATGGAGACCGAGGAAATGCTGCAGGCCTTGCTGGAAGACGGCAAGGCCGGGCGCATCGCGCTTGTCTCCAGCTTCGGGGCGGAGAGCGCGGTGCTGCTGCACTTGGTCGCGCGGGTCGATCCGGGATTTCCGGTGCTGTTCCTCGAAACGGGCAAGCACTTCCCCGAAACGCTCGCCTACCGCGATCTGCTGGAAGAGCGGCTGGGCCTCACCAACCTGGTCAACCTGCATCCCGACCCGGAAGAGATCGCCGCGCGCGACGAGACCGGCCTGCGCTGGTCCTACGATCCCGATGGCTGCTGCGAGCTGCGCAAGGTCCGCCCGCTGGCCCGCGCGCTGGCCGGTTTCGATGCCACACTGACGGGCCGCAAGGCCTTCCAGAGCGCGACCCGCGCCAATCTGCCACGCTTCGAGATCGACAGTTCGGACGCAGCGGGCCGGCTCAAGATCAATCCGCTGATCGACTGGGATGCGGCACGGATTCAGGCCTATTTCGAGCAGCACGATCTGCCGCGCCATCCGCTGGTCGAACGCGGCTTCCCCTCGATCGGCTGCGAACCGTGCACCCACAAGGTCGCGCCGGGCGAAGACCCGCGTTCGGGCCGGTGGAAGGGCTGGGACAAGGTCGAATGCGGCATCCACAAGCCGGGCGAGGAGCCATTCTTGTGATCGATCCCGGTTCGATCGGAATTCGCTAAAGCATCCCCGCTTCGCGATACCATTGGGCGGTTTCGCGCAGACCTTCGCGGGTGAGGATTTCGGGCTTCCAGATCGCTGCGGGCACCACGCGCTCCGGTGCAACGACCCAGTCCTTGTGCGCGAGATAGCTTGCCCGGTCCTTCGTCAGCCGCGCATTGCGGCCGCGCACCTTCTCGTCGGCATAGGCTGCAGCCTGCAACGCAAAGCCGGGCATCGGGACCGGCTGGACCTTCTTGCCGACAGCCGTGCCGATCGCGCGCGCCAAATCGGGGTGACTCCAGCCATTTGCGCGCCCGTCATCGGGCTCGAAAATCTCGTGCGTGATCCCCTCCCCACCCTCGCGCAGCGCCAGCAGCAACCTTGCGAGATCGCGCACATGGATCAGCGAACCGCGTCCCCCGGCGGGCACCGGCAGCACGCCCTTGGTCGCCGCGCGAAACATCTCGAGGAAATCGGTATCGCGCGGGCCGTAGACGCCGGGTGGCCGCACAATGGTCCAGTCGAGCCCGCTCGCCGCGACCACGGTTTCCGCGCGCCGTTTGGACAGGCCGTAGGCGGAGAGCTCCGGCTCGCGCGCAGCGAGCGAGGAGACGAACACCATGCGTTTCGCGCCCGCGCGCACCGCCGCCTCGACCACGTTGAGCGTGCCGGTGACGTTGACGATCTCGAAATGGTCGGTGTTGGTCGCCCGCGTTAGCCCGGCGATATGGATCACGCATTCGGCATCGGCCACCAGATGCGCGAGCGCGAAGGGTTCGTTCAAACTCCCCTCGACCCAGCGGAACCCCCGCCGGTCCTCGGGCACATTGCGCGCCAGCACGCGCACCCGCTCTCCGCTGCCTTCGAGCAGGTCGAGCACCGCCTGCCCGACAAATCCCGTGCCGCCGGTCAGCGCAAGGGTCATGAGGATTGGCCCATTGTCAGCGAAATCAGATCGGAGACCAAGAGCTTTCGCCCTCCCCGTCATCGCTCTCGTCGGCTTCTTCCTCGTCCCCGCCGCCGCTTTCGTCCTCCAGCGCGGTCCGTTCGGGAAGGTAGCCGAGCACCGCGTCGAGCAGCGCCTTGACCCCTTCTCCGGTTGCGCCGGAGACCGGGAACACCGCGTCCGCACCCGCCGCCTTCAGTTCCTCACCGAACGCCTCGGCCAGTTCCCCATCGGCGAGGTCGAGCTTGTTGAGCGCGACGATGCGCGGCTTGTCTTCCAGACCCTCGCCATAGGCTTCGAGTTCGGCCTCGACCGTGCGCATCGCCTGCGCCGGATCGTCGCCCGCAATATCGATCAGGTGGATCAGCACCCGGCAGCGTTCGATATGGCCGAGGAAGCGGTCGCCGATGCCTGCGCCTTCGGCCGCGCCCTCGATCAGGCCGGGAATGTCCGCCAGCACAAAGTCGCGGCCCTTGTGGCGCACGACGCCAAGCTTGGGTACCAGCGTGGTGAAGGCATAGTCGCCCACTTTCGCGCGCGCATTGGTGACCTGATTGATGAAGGTGGACTTGCCCGCGTTGGGCAGCCCGACCAGCCCCACGTCCGCAAGCAGCTTGAGCCGCAGCCAGACCCACATTTCCTCGCCCGGCTCACCCGGCTGGTGCTGGCGCGGCGCGCGGTTGGTGCTCGACTTGTAGCTCGCATTGCCACGCCCGCCCATCCCGCCTTCGAGCAGGGTGATACGCTGGCCGACCTTGGTGAAGTCGGCGAGGATTTCATCCTTGTCTTCGGACAGGATCTGCGTGCCCACGGGCACTTCGATCACCAGATCCTCCGCGCCCTTGCCGGTGCGGTCGCGCCCCATGCCGTGCCCGCCGCGGGCGGCCTTGAAATGCTGTGCGTAGCGGAAGTCGATCAGCGTGTTGAGCCCTGCCACGGCCACGAACACGATGTCGCCGCCCCTGCCGCCATTGCCGCCGTCCGGGCCGCCATATTCGATATACTTCTCGCGCCGGAAGCTGACGGCACCGGGGCCGCCCGCGCCGGACTTGAGGAATATCTTGGCTTGATCGAGAAAATGCATTGCGCGGCAGGTAAGCTGTATTGGCGGCGAATGCTAGGCATCCGCCTGCGCGCTTCTAACCGGGGGAGGACCAGACCTGGTGGAGCCGAGCGGGATCGAACCGCTGACCTCGTCATTGCGAACGACGCGCTCTCCCAACTGAGCTACGGCCCCGTTCAGGTGTGGTGGCGCAGCAAAACGCGACGCGTCGCTGCGCAGGAGCGCGGGCTAATACCGAACCCGCGGCCAGACGCAAGACCTTTCGGCGAAATCCTCCGGAACCTCAGCGCGAAGGATCGGGAGCGGGTGGCCCCTGGATCTCTTCGGGCGAGCCGGTGGCAAGCGTTTCGGGCAGTACGATCGTCGGTGCGGCGCTGTCCTCCGTGGCCGCTGCGGTGCTCGCTCCCACGTCGACGGTCTGCGATTCCTGGGGCACGGACATCATCGAATCGGTCTGCGCGCCAAGCTCGACCCGGCCCGAAGTCTCGCCGGTTCCTTCCGCGATCGGCGCATCGAGCAGCCGGACGCCGTTGTCGCCCTGGGCGGGCTCGGCCCCCGCGACCTGCGTGGCCGGGCCGTAGCTGGGCACGGTGCTGGGATAGAGCCCGGCGGGCGTCCCGTAGAGCCGGTCCCAGGTGGCGAGGTTGGTCTCGTAACGCTCGAACGCGCGGAAGAAATCCTCGAACACGCCCTCGAAACGCGCGAGCGCGCGGGCGGAGAAGCTCTCGAGGTCCGCCGGGGCGACCAGCACGGCCTCGTTGCTCATCTCCAGCGCGGCGTCGCAGAATTCGGCCTTGGCGGGCGGCAGAGTGAAGTAGTTGTAGACCTTGGTCATGTAGGAATCCATTTCCGCACGGCCGGTCTTGCGATCGCCGTATCTCTCGCGGAACTGGGCCTCCACGGTGTCATTCGCCTTGGCCAGCGGCTTTTTGAAATTGTCGAGAAACAGCTGGTAGTTCGGCAGAATATTGGTGTGCTCCGCCGACAGGCAGTTGAGCGCGGCCACGTTGAGCGCCGAGCGCACGTTCCAGGTCGTCTGCGCGGGAGTGATATAGGCGTTGATCGTCTGCCGCACGCCGTCGGGCGCGACCTGCGGGACCACCATCAGCGCACTCGCCCCCATCGGCGGGATCGGCCGCGCGGGGAGCGGCGGCGGAGGCGGCGGGGGTGGCGGCGGAGGCGGAGGCGGCGGCGCGGGCGTCGCACAGGCGGCAAGCAGGCTCAGCGCACCGGCAAGAAAGGTAATACGCAGCGGCGACTTCAAGTCGGCGGACATAAACGAGAGGCTCCCATCGCGGGCCGTTGACACGCCTCGAAACAGCGCCACGGCCAATAATCGCTCAGACGACTCATAACGCATGAGATATGAATAGAAAATGCCCGAGACGGGATGTCCCGTCCCGGGCATCGCATGTCAGGTTCGCCCTGTCCCGATGCGACGCTATTCGCGCCCCGCACCCATGAACTGCAGCAGGAACAGGAACATGTTGATGAAGTCGAGATAGAGGCTGAGCGCGCCCATGATGACCGCGCGGCCTTGCTCGCTCGTTCCCCGCACATACTGGTAGATGTTCTTCAGACGCTGCGTGTCGTAAGCGGTCAGCCCGGCGAAGATCAGCACGCCGAGAATGTTCACCGCCAGCGCCAGCGCCGAGGAGCCGATGAACATGTTGATGATCATCGCAACGATGATGCCGACCAGACCCATGATCAGGAACCGCCCGAAACCGGACAGATCCTTCTTGGTGGTGTAGCCGAACAGGCTCAGCCCGGCGAACGCCGCCGACGTCGCGAAGAAGGTCGCCGCGATGCTTTCACCGCTGAAGTACGCGAAGATGTACGACAGCGAGAGTCCGAACAGCGTGGCAAACAGCCAGAAGCCGATCTGGAGCGTGCCCACCGACCATTTCTCGAGCCCGCCGCTGAAACGCGCGACCAGCAACATGCCGAGCGGAGACAGCGTGATGATGATGCCGAGAATTGTCGGCTGCAGCTGCGTGCCCTGCGGGGTCTGCACGACCTCGTACAGCGCCGAGAAGAACGGCGAGTTGTAGAACAGCAGCGAGACGATGCCGGTTAGCAGCACGCCCGAAGCCATGTAGTTGTAAATCGAGAGCATGTACTTGCGCAGACCCGCGTCGAAGGTCGTGCGCGAGGCGACATCACCCCCGGCGCGCGGCACGGAGCCGTAGTTCTGCCGCGTGCGGTCGTCCCAATCAGCCATTTCAAAGCCACTCCATTTGCCGGCCGCGTGTCTGCGCCGGTTCGGACATGAATATCGCGACAAAGCGGCGGAAATTCAAGGTCTGCCGGTCGAATTTAGCCTTAACCGTCGTTCAGTTTCGGGCACGGAATTCTGCGGGTTTCGGCCCTCAGGCTTCGCCCGCCGCGTCGATCATCGCCGCGTCGAGCGCATCTGCGGGGCTCTTCCCGCCCCAGAACGCGAACTGGAAGGCGGGATAGAAGCGGTCGCATTCGTCCACCGCGTTCTCGATCAGTGCCTGCGCCTGTGCGATGCTGAGCATGCCGTCGTCCCCCAGCAGCGCGCCGTGGCGATAGATCAGCACGCTGCCCTGGCTCCAGATGTCGAAATGGCCGAGCCACACCTGTTCGTTGACCAGGCTGACCAGTTCGTAGGCGGTGGCAAGGCTTTCCTTGCCGATGCGAATATCGGGCAGGCAGATCAGCTGCAGGACGCCATCCTGCGGGCGCAGCACCGCGCGCAGCTGGTACTTGATCCATGCCCCCTGGATTTCGCCGCCCAATTCCTCCTCGGCATAGGTGTCGAGCGGCCAGCCGCGCGCGTCGAACAAGGCGGCCAGCACGTCCATCGGCGCACCGTAATCGCCTCCCGTATTATCGTTCAAAGCGGTTTCCATCTGCCGATCCCTAACCCGTCGTTCACCATGTCGGTCGCCTTGTGACTCATGCACCCCGCGCTCCGCAAACACGCGGAGGACACGAGCGGTGCAAAAGCCGCTCGTGTTGTTTACGTCTTGTGGGAAAACCCTTTTTCGGGGGAAAACGACAGGGGCCGCGTCACCGCAGCGCGTCGATCGCCTGGCCTTCGGCACTAGTCCAGATGAAGGAATCGATATCCGCCGCGGCCAGCGCGTTGAGGGCTTCGCGCGCCTCGGCCTGGCTGTCGAACGGCCCGGCGAGAAGGCGATTGGTCTGGCCCCAGGGCGTGACGAAAGGCCCCTTGTCCTTGATCGCATCGATCTTGCGATATTTCAGCCGCCAGTCGCTGCGCAGCAGGCTGCGGTTCTGGCCAATGCCGATCTGCAGCCAGATGCGACGCGGAGCGGGGGGCGGCTCGGGCGCAGCCTCTTCCTCGCGCACGGGTTCGATCGCGCTGATATCGACCACATCCTCGCCCGTCACCTCGACCGTGGTCGGCTCGGCGAAGTCTGCGAAGGCATCGGCCAGATCTCTGGTGCCGAGCGCAGCCGTCGAGCCGGTGCCGGAGGCAGCCGCGGTAGCCGGGACGGCTCCAGCAGTCCCCTCGTCCTGCGGGGCGCTGGCAAGATCGAAGGCCGCGGCCTCGCCCCTTCCCCCGCTCTCGCGCGATTCGGGCTGGCCGAGATTGACCGCCGCGATCTGCACCGGCTCGCGCGCTGCCGGGGTCTCCGGCACCACCGGCTCGGGCGTGGGCGTGCTCTCGGCGACCCTCGTTTGCGCGGGCGGCGGGGGCGGAATCCGCAAGGCGGGCTGCCGGGTCGGTGTGCGCAGCAAGGTGCGGGTCAGCGGATCGCGAAGGTCGCGCACACTCTGCCGCACGCCGGATGTGGACGCGGCCACGCCAAGCGGCTCGCCGCTCGGCTCGAGCCCTGCATCGGAGGTTCCGGGGCCCGCAATCGCGCCCGCCGCGCTCGCGATGCGCGGGTCGTCCCGGCCGATGCGCGAGGCAGAGGGGTAGATGCCCAGATTGGCGGCGGCTGCCTGCTGCGAGCGCGTGAGGCGCGGCATGAACCGCAGATAGGGCTCCATCCGCCCCGCCAGATCGCGCGGCATCACCGCCCGGGCGATTTCGATCGCCTCGTCCGCCTCGCCCAGCACCGCCAGGCCGAAGGCACGCGTGCGGTATGCGGCGAAGTCCCGCGCGTCGAGCAGCGGCTTGAGCGTGTCCTCGAAGGGTCGGCGCTCGCCTGCAATGGCATAGCTCAGCGCCAGTCGCTGACGCACCGCGCTGTCGTCCTTGAGCGACAGAGCGCGCCGATAGGCGGTCTGCGCCGCCTCGTTCTGGCCGACCAGATCGTAAGCGAGCCCGCGATCCGCCCATAGCGACCCGGTGCTGATCCCGGCCTGTTCGGCTTCCTCGAACAGTTTCAGCGCCTCGACCGGGCGGCCTCCGCGCACATAGGCGGCGGCCATGCCCTCGGCGATGCGCGGATTTTCGGGCGACAATTCCTTGGCGCGGCCGAAAAAGCCGATCGCCGCGTCGGCATCGTCGAGCTGGAGCGAGGCGAGCCCGGCCGTGATCAGGGCATCGACATCGCGCCGGTCGCGCGCGAGCCGCATCAGCGCTTCGTTGAGATCGTCCGCCGCCGCAGGGGGCAGCGGCTGGACCACCGCGCGCGACACCATGTCGCCGGACTGGGCGAAGGCAGGCAGGGCGATGCCCGCCATACCGGCAAGCAGCACCGCCGACGCGAAGCTCGAAAATCTGGACCGACCCATCATCATGCGGGTTCTAGTCTCGCGCCCGGTATCTGAACAGCCCCTTGAGCGCTCCCAAGTGGCTGTTCGTCGTGCCTACTGGTTGTTCTGACGCCCCAGAAAACGCGGGATATTGAGCGAGGAACCATCATCGTTCTCGTCGTCGTCCTCATCCTCCGGCGCCCCGCTGCGGGACAGTTTGGCCATCCTCTCGAACAACGTCCCACCGCCCTGCGGCAACGGAGGAGCGGGCTTCTTCTCGCCGCCCTCGTCGCCGGACACGAGCCCGCGCCTGCGCCCCTGGCGCGGTGCTTCTTCCGCATCGGCCTGGGCTTCGGGCTGCGGTGTCGGCTCGGGGGCCGCAGCCTCGTCGCCGAGCAGCAATTCGTCCTCCCCCCCGTCATCCGTCGCCTGGGCCACCGATCCGAGATCGAGCGCATCGTCCTCGTCGGCGGAGTCCCATTCCTCGTCAGGACCCTGACCATGACCAGGCCCGGCCTCGCCCGAAGGACGCGCGAAAGGCCCTTCCGAACCGGGCCCGGGCGCACGCGGCGCACCGAAATCGGGCGCGTCGTCGTCCTCGTCCGCATTGCGCAGACCGGCGAGCGGATCGACGATATCGTCGACATCCTCGCCATCTTCCGCATCATCGTCGAACCGGCCAGCCGTAAGGCCCGTGTCCCGCCGCTCCGCCTCGCCGCGCGAAGCGGGTTCGCCGAAGGGTTGCGGCGCGGAAGGCATGTCGTCCTCCGCCCCGTAGGAATCGTCGCCCGGCGCCGCCTCGTTCGCCGAATCCTCCGGCTCGCGCGCAAAGTCGAGCGTGGGGCGCCTGGGGGCAGGCGCTTCGCTGGCGCGCGGCTCGGGTGCGGGAGCAGGCGTGGATGCGGCGCGCGGGATGGCGGCGCGTCCTTCGCCCTCCTCTTCGATCCCCGTCGCGACGACCGACACGCGGATCTTGCCTTCGAGATTCGGGTTGAACGCCGAACCCCAGATGATGTTCGCATCGTCGTCGACCAGCTCGCGGATATGGTTCGCGGCTTCGTCGACCTCGAGCAGCTTCATGTCTTCGCCGCCGATGATCGAGATGATGACGCCCTTTGCGCCCGCCATCGACACGCCTTCGAGCAGCGGGTTGGCGATCGCCTGTTCGGCAGCCTCGCGGGCGCGGCTTTCGCCTTCGGCCTCGCCGGTGCCCATCATCGCCTTGCCCATCTCCTCCATCACGGACTTCACGTCCGCAAAGTCGAGATTGATGAGGCCCGGCATGGTCATCAGGTCGGTGATCGAGCGCACGCCCTGCTGCAGCACCTCGTCCGCCAGACGGAAGGCTTCCTTGAAGGTCGTGTCGCGATTGGCGATCAGGAACAGGTTCTGGTTGGGGATGACGATCAGCGTATCGACATGCTGCTGCAGTTCCTCGATCCCCGCCTCGGCCGCACGCATACGGCGCGTGCCCTCGAACAGGAACGGCTTGGTGACAACGCCCACGGTCAGCACGCCCTTGCGGCGGGCGGCTTCGGCGATCACCGGCGCGGCGCCGGTGCCCGTGCCGCCGCCCATGCCGGCGGCGATGAACACCATGTTCACCCCGTCGAGCGCTTCCTCGATCGTGTCGACCGTCTCTTCGGCCGCGGCCTTGCCCAGTTCGGGCCGCGCGCCCGCGCCCAGCCCGCCGGTGCTTTCCGGGCCGAGCTGGATGCGGTTTTCGGCCGGCGAGGTGTTGAGCGATTGCGCATCGGTGTTGGCGACGATGAAATCGACACCTTCGATATTCGCTTCCATCATGTTGGCGATGGCATTTCCGCCGGCACCGCCAACCCCGATCACCGTGATCCGGGGGCGCAGTTCGTCGGAGGGGTCGGGGCCGATATTGATACTCATAGACTCTTCACTCCGTGAAATCGGAAAGCCGCCGATTTCTCAACCATTGCGTGTGGCAGAAAAGGCACCCCTGTTTAATCGAAGGGCTTGACCTTTTCCACATAACTCGCCGTGCCACGCGGTCTTGCGGTCGCTTAAAAATACTCGCGTCCGGCACGCCAGACACGGTTTATCATGCCGATACCGCTGAGGCGGGTGTGAGACTGATACTTGGCCTTTACGGTGCGAATGTCGACCGGGTCTTTCGCGGCATAGAGGCACAGGCCCACCAGCGTCGAGAATCCGGGCGTTGCATGGGCCGGTGGCAGCCCGCGCAGGCTCTGCGGCTTGCCGATGCGCACCGGGCGCCCGAGCGCGTTCTGGACGAACTCGGCGCTGCCCGCGAGTTCCGCGCCGCCGCCGGTCAGTACGGCGGGGCCGCCCTTGGCACCGGAAAAATCCATCTCCTTGAGCGACCGGCCGATTTCGTTGGTGAGCCGGCCGAGCTGTTCGGTCACCACCGCGACAAGATCCGCCCGGTTGATCGACCCGGCGCGCGGATCGCCATCGGGATCGACCGGCACCTGCTCGCGATGGTCGGAGGGGCTGGCCAGCGCCGAGCCCGAGACGCATTTGAGGCGCTGGGCATGCTGGCGACGAATGCCGAAAGTGCTCGCGATGGCATCGGTAATGTCGCCCGAGCCGAGCGGGATCGCGCGCATTGCCTGGACCATGCCGTTGCGCAGGACGGCGACGTTGGTGACATCGCCGCCGATTTCGATCAGCGCTGTGCCCAGCTCGCGTTCCTCGGGTGTCAGCGCCGCCTGGGCAGAGGCGATGGGCGCGGCGACCACGCCCTCGACCGTCAGGTGCGCGCTCTGCACGGCGGTAATGATGTTGCGGATCGGTGCGCCGTCGGCGAGCAGCACGTGAACATCGACGCCCAGCTGTTCGGCATAGAGACCGACCGGGTTGGCAACGCCGTGCGGTCCGTCGACCGAATAGTGCGCGGGCTGCGCGTGGAGGACCATCCGCCCGTCGGAATCGAGCGTATCGCGCGCGGTCACCAGCAGGTGATCGACGTCTTCCTCCTCGATCCGGCGACCGTTGATCGGGATTTCGACGCGCGAGATGCGGCTGGCAAGCCCTGCCCCCGCGCAACCGACCCAGACGCTCTCGATCCCGGTCCCGGCGTCCTTTTCCGCCCGCTCGATCGCTTCACGGATCGCATGGGTCGCCGCCTGGCTGTCGGTCACATAGCCGCGTCGCAGCCCCGCGCTCGCCCGGTGCGAGGAGCCAAGCACGATCAGCTCGCCCCCTTCGGTAAGGCCCATGATCATGGCCGAGACCCTAAAGGAGCCGAGATTGACCGCGCCGAAGACGCGCGAGATGCGTGCCGCCCCCATTATTCCGAACTCCCATCCTTGCTCGCGAAGCGATCCGCCCGGCCCGGTTCGCGCAGCACGTAACGGTCGGGCACGCGCAGATCGATGACGGTCGCCTTGCCGCCAAGCAGGCGATAGAGCCCGTCCATCCGCGCGAAGTCGATGAAGGCTTCGGCCGCTTCCTCCTCGCCCTGCGGCAGCGCGAGGATCTGGCCGGTCTTGAAGACGATGTTCCAGCGCCGCTCGCCGATCCGGTGCGCGCTGGCAATCTGCGGCTGGAGCGCGGGCGCGGCGGCGAGCACGCGGTCGAGCGAGTCGATTGAATCGGCGGCTCCCGCGCCCGAAATGCGCAGCATTCCCGCAGCATCCTCTTCGGCGATCGGATCGAGCTCGATCCCGTCGCGGTCGATCAGCACCAACCGGTCGGGCTTGACCAGCACCGCATGCGGCGTGCGTTCCTCGATATCGATCACCAGCTTGTCGGGCAGCTGGCGCGAGACGCGCGCTTCGGCAACCCACGGCATCTGCTTCAGGTCCGCGCGGATAGCCGCAAGATCGAGCAGCGGCATCGGCGTGCCGCGATGTTCCATCACCTCCTCGTAGATCTTGAGGCGGTTCATCCGCTCGACCCCGGTGAGGTCGATACTGCGCATCCGGAAGCCCGCCGAACCGGCGCTCTCCGCGACCTGCTGATGCACCAGCGCGGGCACGCCCGCCGCGCTGGCGACCCACCAGGCAAGCGCCACCGCGCCTGCGAGAATTGCCACCAGAAACCCGCCCTGAAGCTGCCTCTGGCTGATCGGCAGGGCCGAGAGCGCGGTGTTGACCACGCCCTTGCTCTGCCGCTGCGCCGCCCGTGCCTTCGAGGCGCGCGACCGCGAATTGGCCGCGCGGCGAACGCCCTGCGCCTTACGCTTGACCTTGCGCGCCATCGTCTCCTCCTGTGGTGCCGAGTGCGTCGGCAATGATCGTCTCGACCAGATCCTCGTAACTCATCCCGCAATATTTCGCCTGTTCGGGCACCAGGCTGAGCGGGGTCATGCCCGGCTGGGTGTTGGTTTCGAGCACGAACAGCCCGTCGACGCCCTGCTCGTCATCCCAGCGGAAATCGGTGCGGCTGGTGCCCTTGCAGCCGAGAATGCGGTGCGCTTCCAGCGCATAGCGCATGCAGGCATCGTGGATATCCTGCGGGACTTCCGCCGGGCAGACGTGGCGGGTGCGCCCGTCGGTATATTTGTTCTCGAAGTCGTAGAAGCCACTCTCGACGATCAGCTCGGTGACGGTCAGCGCCTTTCCGCCGACCACCGCCGTGGTCAGCTCGCGGCCCCGGATATAGGGCTCGGCCAGCAGTTCGGGGAATTCCTGCCACGGGCCCTTGGCGTCGCGGGCGATCGGGTTGCCGACATTGCTCTCGTCGGTGACGATGGCGACGCCCACCGACGACCCTTCGTTGACGGGCTTGAGGACATAGGGGCGCGGCAGCGGATCGCCTTCGTACAGATCGTCAGTCTTGACGATCCGCCCGCCGGGCATTGGAATGCCGCGGGGCACCAGCGCCTGCTTGGTCAGCTGCTTATCGATCGCGATCACCGAGGTCGCGAGGCCGGAATGCGTATAGGGCACGCCCATCAGATCGAGCATGCCCTGCACGGTGCCATCCTCTCCCGGCACGCCGTGGAGCGCGTTGAACACGATATCCGGCGCGGCTTCGGCGATCCGTGCCGCGACCTGCCGGTCCATGTCGATCCGCGTCACGGTATGGCCGCGCGCTTCCAATCCCTTGGCGACGCCCTCCCCGCTCATCAGCGAGACGGGCCGCTCGTTGGCCCAGTCACCCATCAGCACGGCAACGTGAAGTTTGCGGTCGAGGCTCATCGCGGGCCCCCTGCGGGGTAGAGCTGGATCTGTGCGCCTTTGACCTGCGCGCTGCAGCCGTCCTGCCAGGGAAAGGCGCGGCTCTCCGGGTCGGGCCACACGATCTGGACCGCGCGGCGAAGATCCTCGCCGCCGGTGTGCTGCTGGAACCAGTGGGCATAGCCGAAATGGACCGCGCGGGCGCGCGGATCCTCGATCGGCCGTGCGATGCAGTCATAGCCCTCGATCAGGTTGCCGATGGCCTGCCCGTCGGCAAGTTGCAGCCCCTCTTCCTTGCACTGCCGGAAGACCTCGTTGATCATCGACTGGGCGAGATCGCGTTCGAGGCCGTAGATCAGCACTTCGGGCTGGCCCAGCGAATGCTCGAACCCGATAGAGAAGCTGTAGGGCGCGCGCGTATCCTCGGCCGCGACGTGCATGACCGCGAGGCCGAATTTCTCAACATTGTCGAGGATCGCCGTCTGCCGCGGATCGAGGGCCTCGGCTTCGCTCATTTGCGCCCCACCCGCTGAATTTCCCATTCGAGTTCGATCCCCGAGTTCGCCTTCACCTTTTCGCGCACCTCCTCGCCCAGCCCCTCGATATCGGCGCTGGTCGCATCGCCCGTGTTAATGAGGAAATTGGTGTGCTTTTCTGAGACTTGCGCGCCGCCTTTCGTCATCCCGCGACAGCCCGCCGCGTCGACCAGCTGCCAGGCCTTTTCTCCGGCCGGATTCTTGAAGGTCGAGCCGCCGGTCTTGGTCCGCACGGGCTGAGAATCCTCGCGCGCCTGCGCGATCCGGTCCATCTCCGCGCCGATCTGCTTCGGATCACCTGCCTCGCCCTTCAACCGCGCGGCAACGACCACTGCACCCTCGGGCAGTTCGGAATGGCGATAAGTATAGTTCAGTGCCGAGACCGGCAGCGTCTCAAGCGTTCCGTCGCGCAGCACAACGTCGCATTCGATCAGCACGTCCGCCGTTTCGCGCCCATAGGCGCCGCCGTTCATGCGCACGAAACCGCCGAGCGTGCCGGGAATGCCGCGCAGGAATTCCAGCCCCGCAATGCCCGCATCGCGGGCGGTCGAGGCGATCAGCACGCCATGCGCACCCGCGCCGCAATAAAGCGTGTGGTCGCCCTCTGCTTCGATCTTGGCGAAGGGCTTGCCCAGCCGGATCGTGACGCCGGGCACGCCCCCGTCGCGAACGATCAGGTTGGAGCCGAGCCCCAGCGGCATGATCGGCACCGAGGGATCGAGGTCGGCCAGAAAGGTGCGCAGGTCATCGACATCGGCAGGCTCGAACAGCCAGTCCGCCGCGCCGCCCGCCTTGAACCAGACGAGCTTGGCGAGCGGTGCCTTCTCGGTGAGCGTCCCGCGCACTTTCGGAAGGGAAAGCGTCTCGCTCATGCCGCCGCCTTGCGCCTTTCGGCCTGCAACTCGTCGGGCAGCCTGGCGGCCCATTTGGTGATGTCGCCCGCGCCGAGGCACAGCACGAGATCGCCCGGCTGAAGCTCCGGCGCCAGCGTGCGCACCAGATGATCGCGGTCCTCGATGGTCTGCGCATGGCGATGGCCGAGCGACTTTATCCCCGCCACCAACGCCTCTGCATCGACGCCTTCGACCGGGTCTTCACCCGCAGCATAGACCGGCGCGACATAGACCTGGTCGGCCTCGTTGAAGCAGCCCTGAAACTCGCCCATCAGCTCGCCGAGGCGCGAATAGCGATGCGGCTGCATCACCGCGATGACGCGGCCCGCGTGGGCATCGGCATCGGCGCTCTCGCGCGCGGCGGAAAGCACGGCGCGGATTTCGACCGGATGGTGCGCATAATCGTCGATCACGGTCGCGTGGCCACCGTCGAGCGCCACCGTTCCGACCTTCGTGAAGCGCCGCCGCACGCCGCCGAAACGCGCAAACCCTTCGCGGATCACATCGTCCGAGCAGTTCATCTCGAGGCTGACGGCAATCGCCGCCAGCGCGTTCTGCACATTGTGGCGCCCCGGCATGGGCAGGAAGACGCTTTCGATCCGCCGATCCTCCGCGCCGCGCTGGCGCACGATCACATCGAACCGATTGCCGCCCACTTCGGGATGGACATTGACCGCACAAATATCGGCCTGGAGCGAGAATCCGTAGGTAATAACGCGCCGGTCTCGCACCTGCCCGATTACCGCCTGCACCTCGGGATGATCCACGCACAGGATCGCCGCGCCGTAGAAGGGCACATTGTGGATGAACTCCACGAAGGCGCGCTTGACCCCGTCGAAATCGCCATAATGTTCGAGATGTTCGGGGTCGATATTGGTGACCACCGCGATCGTCCCGTCGAGCCGCAGGAAACTGCCATCGCTCTCGTCGGCTTCGACCACCATCCAGTCGCTGTCGCCCAGCCGCGCGTTGGAGCCGAACTGTTCGATGATCCCGCCGTTGATGACCGTGGGGTCGATCTCCCCGCAATCGAGCAGCCCGGCGATCATGCTGGTGGTGGTCGTCTTGCCGTGGGTGCCCGCGATGGCGATGGTGCTCTTCAGCCGCATCAGCTCGGCCAGCATCTCGGCGCGGCGGACCACGGGAATGCGGTTTTCTAGCGCGAACTCGACTTCCGGGTTGGTCCGCTTCACCGCGCTGGAGGTGACGACGACCGCGACGCCATCCACGTTTTCCCGCGCATGGCCGATCGAGATGGCGATCCCGCGCTTTCTCAGCCGCTCCACAGTCGGGCTTTCGGCAATGTCGGAGCCCTGCACGCTGTAGCCCAGATTGTGCATCACCTCGGCAATGCCGGACATGCCGATTCCGCCGATCCCGACGAAGTGGATGATCCCGATATCGGTTGCGACGCCTTTCAAGAGACCCGCTCCTCCGCCGCATCGCGCGCCGCGCCCTGCCCCACGGCAACGCCCTGCGATGCGCCGCGCGCATTGTTCCGGCCCACGCGGATCACGTCCATCATCTCCGCCCCGCCGAAGCTTTCGACCAGGTCGGCGAGATCCTTGACCGCATCGGGCCGTCCGCAATTCCACGCCTTGTGCGCGGCATTGCCGAGCGTGCCCGAGCGCTGGCTGAGCACCTGGATCTGGCGCGCCAGTTCCTTGGGCGTGAACGAGCTCTGCCGGATCATCCGCGCGCCGCCCGCTTCCACAATCTCGCGCGTGTTCGCCGCTTGATGGTCGTCGGTCGCGATCGGCAGCGGCACGAGGATCGCCGGGCGACCCACCGCGGTCAGCTCGGCAATGGTTGAGGCACCCGCGCGTCCGATAAACAGATGCGCATCGGCCAGCCGTTCCGCCATATTCTCGAAATAGGTCGCCAGTTCGGCCGGGATGTCGTGATTGCGGTAGCGTTCGCGCACCGCGCCGACATCTTCCGGGCGGCATTGCTGCACCACCTGCAACCGCTGGCGCAGCGCAGGGGGAAGCATGGCGAGACCATCGGGTACCACCTGCGCGAGCACGCTCGCACCCTGGCTGCCGCCGGTCACCAGCACCTTCAGCAGGCTGTCCTCGGTGAAGGTGGGGAAGGCTTCGTCGCGCAGGGCCAGAACCTCGGCGCGCACCGGATTGCCGACGAGGTGCGTCTTGTCGAGCCACCTGGACTTTAGCCGCAAGACCTGCGGATAGGCGGTCGCGATCGCGTCAACGCGCGGGGCAAGCAGGCGGTTGACCCGGCCCAGCACGGCGTTCTGTTCGTGGATCACGCTCGGCACCTTGGCGCTGCGAGCAGCCAGCAGCGCAGGCAACGTGGGGTAGCCACCGAAGCCGACCACCGCGCTCGGCTCGAAATTCTCGAACAGGCGGAGCGCCATCTTGCGCCCCTCCATCACCTTGGCCGCGCCGCCCAGCCAGCGGAGCGGGTTCTTGCCGAAGCGACCCACGGGCATGATGTGCGCGGGCATGAAGTCGGGCTTGCCGGGGATATTCGCCCCGCGCTCGTCGGTGATCAGCGCGACATGATGCCCGCGCCGCTCCAGCTCGTGCGCCAGCGCGAAGGCGGGCAGCATGTGCCCGCCGGTACCGCCCGCAGCGAGCACGTAATGTCGATTGGCCCCGCTCATCTGTTCCTCTCTTTGTCGAAGAGGCCCCTGTCCTTGTCGAACAGAGACATGCGAAGGCCTGCATTTTCCCGTGTCAGGAACGGGTTGCGGCGCGTCAGCGCGAGCAGCAGGCCGAGCGTGAGGCATACCGCGATCGTGGACGAGCCGCCATAGCTGACCAGTGGCAGGGTCATGCCTTTCGACGGGAAAAGCGACAGGTTGACGAGGATATTGATGAACGCCTGCCCGCCCAGCTGCGCGGTCAGTCCGGCGGCCGCGAGCAGCGCGAAGAAGTTCTCCTCACTCGCCGCCCGCATCAGGACGCGCAGGACGATTGCGAGGAACAGCAGCACGATCCCGCCGCAGGCGAGCAGGCCGAACTCCTCGCCCACGACCGAGAAGATGTAATCGGTCTGCGCTTCGGGCAGGCGCATCTTCTGCGTCCCCACCCAGAAACCCACACCGTCCCAGCCGCCCGCCAGCAGCGTGCGCTGGGCGAGGTCGACCTGATCGAAATCGGTCCCGCCCGAAAGCCAGGAATCGATCCGGTGGCGGGCATTGTCGTAGAAGGCGTAGGCGAGGCTCAGGCCGACGAAGCCGCCCGCGATCAACCCCGCAATGTGACGGAAGGACACCCCACCCAGCAGCACGAGCACGAACCAGACGCCGGTGAACAGGATGGCCGCACCGAGGTTCGGCTGGGCCATCAGCAGGATGATCACAACCGCGAGCGCGCCGGTGACCAGGCCGAAGACCGGCATCTGCGGGTCTTTGAGCCGCCAGCTCATGATCCACGCCAGAGTCACCGCGAAGCCGGGCTTGAGGAATTCGGACGGCTGGAAGGAAAAGCCCAGATTGAGCCAGCGGCGCGCGCCGTTCACCTCGGTGCCGATAAAGGGCACCAGGAGCAGCGCGCCGACCATGCCAAGCGTGAGCAGGATGGCGAAGCGTCGCGCGGTCTCGCGACTCAGCATCGACAGGCCGAGCATCGCGGTGATCCCGAGCGCGAGCCAGCGAAGATGCAGCCACAGGAAATGCAGCGGGTCGAGCGTCACCGTGTCGCTCGACAGACGCTCCGCGCCTGCGGGCGAGGCGGCGGCGATGGCCGCGCAGCCGACCGCCATCAGCAGGACGATGAGGCCAAGCAGGACATGATCGAGCTCGCGCCACCAGATCTTCAGCCGCGCGCGCCACGTCATCTTGTGGGTGCCGCGCCCCGGAAGCTCGGCCGCGATGGCGGTTGCGGGTGCGATGTTCATGGCAGGGCCTCCCGGTCGAGCGCCTTGACCAGCATGCGGAACTGGTCGCCGCGATCCTCGAAATCGCGGAACTGGTCGAAGCTGGCGCAGGCGGGGCTCAGCAGCACGGTCTCGCCCGGGCGGGCGACCTGCGCGGCCATGTGCACCGCCTTGGCGAGCGTGCCGCAGCGGCTGACCGCGCAATGCGGCGCCAGCGCCTCGGCAAAGGCATCGCCCGCTTCGCCGATGGTGTAGGCCGCGGTGACCCGGTCCATGTGCGGCTCGCACTCGCCCAGCCCCGGCTCCTTGGCCCGCCCGCCGACGATCCAGTGGATCTTGTCGAAAGCGGCGAGCGCGGGCGCCGCGGCGGCGGTGTTGGTCGCCTTGCTGTCGTTGACGTAGAGCACGCCCGCGCGTTCGCCGACCCGCTCCATACGGTGCGGCAGGCCTGGAAAGGTGCGCAGGGCTCCGCGGATCTGTCCGTCTGACAGTCCGAGAATATCGGCGATCTCGATTGCCGCCGCTGCGTTTTCGCGATTGTGCGGCCCCTGGAGAGAGGGCCAGTCGGCCTGGTCGCTGGGCTCGAAGCCCCTGTTCGTGAAAACATCTTCCAGGATGCTCGCGATCGAACCTTCCGCGAATTGCCCCAGCAGCTTCGCGTCGGTGAAGCGGGCGATGGAGTTGTGGCCGCGTGTCTGCATTCCGAGCAGGCGGGACTTGCTCGCCGCATAGGCCTCGAAGCTCTCGTAGCGATCGAGATGATCCGGCGTGATATTGAGCAGCACGGCGACATCGCAATCGAGCGAAAACGTCAGGTCGATCTGGTAGCTCGACAGTTCGAGCACATAGACTCCGCCTTCCGGCAGCGGTTCCTGCTCGAGGATCGGCAGGCCGATATTGCCGCCCATCGTCGTGGGCACCCCCGCCTCTTTCAGGATATGATGGACCAGCGCGGTGGTGGTGCTCTTGCCGTTGGTGCCGGTAATGCCGACGACCTTGTGCGGCGGCAGGTGCTCGCGCGCCTGCGCGAACAGCTCGATATCGCCGATCACCGGCACGCCGAACCTGTCGGCATGCTGCTTGATCGGGTGGGTATTGAGCGGAACGCCGGGCGAGACGATCACGCCGTCGAACCCGGTCAGGTCGATCTCCGCCGGATCGGCGAGTGTCACGCGCCCCTCGAATGGCGCACGCACTTCCCGCCGCTCGTCCCACGCGGTCACATCCGCACCCGCAGCCAGCAGCGCATTCACCGTCGCCCGGCCCGACCTTGCAAGGCCGAGAACCGCATATTTGCGGCCCTTCCAGGCGGGCGAGGCAATCACCGCAGCTTCAGCGTGGAAAGCCCGATCAGCGCGAGCACGATGGCGATGATCCAGAAGCGGATCACGACCTTCGTCTCGCTCCAGCCGAGCTGCTCGAAATGGTGGTGGACGGGCGCCATGCGAAAGATGCGCTTTCCGGTGCGCTTGAACCAGAAGACCTGGATGATGACGGAGAGCGCCTCGAACACGAACAGCCCGCCGACGATGGCGAGCACGATCTCATGGTGGCTGGCGACGGCGATCGCGCCCAGCGCCCCGCCCAGCGCAAGCGATCCGGTGTCGCCCATAAAGACCGCCGCTGGCGGTGCGTTGAACCAGAGGAAGGCGAGCCCTGCCCCCATGATGCAGGCGCAGAAGATCGCCAGCTCGCCCGCGCCTTCGACATAGGGAATGCCCAGATATTCGGAAAAGTCCGCGCGGCCTGCGAGATAGGCGATGATCGCAAAGGCTCCGGCTGCGATGACGACCGGCATGATCGCAAGGCCGTCCAGCCCGTCGGTCAGGTTCACCGCATTGCCTGCACCCACGATCACGACGGCCGCGAAGACATAGTATAACGGTCCCAGCGGAATCGCCTGGTCGGATACGAAGGGCACGTAGAGCCAGGTATTGATCTGGCTGACGATGATATAGGCCGCGATCCCTGCGACGACGAACTCCATCGCCAGCCGGACCTTGCCCGAAACGCCCTTGTGGCTGTTCTTGGTGACCTTGTCGTAGTCGTCCATAAAGCCGATCACGCCGAAGCCGATCGTCACCGCGAGGCAGGCCCATACGAAGGGACTCGAAAGGTCCATCCACAACAGCAGGCTGAGGACCATCGCGACGAGGATCATCAGCCCGCCCATGGTCGGCGTGCCGCGCTTGGCGAGGTGGGTTTGCGGGCCGTCCTCGCGGATCGGCTGGCCCTTGCCCTGACGCACGCGCAGCACGGAAATCAGCTTCGGGCCCATCAGCAGGCCAAAGAACAGGGCTGTGAGGATGGCTGCGCCGGCGCGGAATGTCTGGTAGCGAAAGAGGTTAAAAAGCCCCTCGAAATCAAACATTTCCGCGATAAGATAAAACATGTCTCGCCAGTCCCGGTCCCTGCTTAGCCTCGGCTGACGAAGTGATCGACAAGACGGCCCAGCCCCACGGCGTTGGACCCTTTCACGAGGATCGCATCGCTGGCGGCGAGGCCGAATTCCTCGAGTGCGGCGATCGCTTCGGCAGGCCCCGCGCAATGGGCGAAAGCAATGGAATTGCCAAGCGCATTGCCGCCTGCCGTCCCCAACCGGGTCGCCAGCGGCGCCATTTCCTCGCCCACCAGCACCGCGAAATCGACCTGCGCGCTGACGAGCGGTTTGGCGAGCTGTTCGTGGAAGGCGGGGCCGAACTCGCCAAGCTCGCGCATGGCACCCAGCACCGCCACCCGGCGATGGGCCGGCGTCTGCCCGAGCTGCGCCAGCGTGGCGCGCATCGAAGCGGGATTGGCGTTGTAGCTTTCGTCGATCAGAGTCGCGCGGCCACCACCGGCAACCGAAATCGCGTGGCGCGCACCGCGTCCCTTGAGGCCACCCATCTCGCCCAGCGCGATACCTGCCGCGCCGAGGTCTCCGCCCACGGCATAGACGGTCGCCATCACGGCCAGCGAATTGGCAATCCAGTGCTCGCCCGGCTCCGCGACCGAATAGCACAGCCGCGTGTCGTCGATCTGCGCGGTGACGAGCGAGGCGCCGCCATTGGCGGCGGGGATCGCGTCGAGCAGTCGCACGCGCGCGTGGGGCGCGCGGCCGAAGGAGAACACCTCCGCCCCCACTGCCTCGGCATGGCTAAGCAGACGCTCGTAATGCGGGCTGTCGGCCGGGATCACGGCGATCCCGCCCTCGCCCAGTCCGCCGAAGATTTCGGCCTTGGCATCGGCGATGGCCTCTTCGGAGCCGAGATTTTCGATATGGGCGGGCGCGATGGTGGTAATGACCGCGACGTGCGGTTGCACGTGCTCGGCCAGCACGGCGATCTCGCCCGCGTGGTTCATCCCCATCTCGAAAATGCCGTACTTCGCCCGCGCTCCCATCCGCGCGAGGCTCAGCGGCACGCCGACATGATTGTTGTAGCTGCGGACCGAGCGGTGCGCCTGCCCCCGGCTCGAACGGTCGAGCGCGGCGAAGATCGCTTCCTTCACGCCGGTCTTGCCGACCGATCCGGTCACCCCGATCCGCTTGGCATCGGCCCGCTTGCGCGCGGCGGCGGCGAGCGCATAGAGCGCGGCGGTGGTGTCCTCCACCAGCACATGCGGCCAGTCGATCGGGCGGTCGACGATCGCCGCGGCGGCGCCTGCGGCGAAGGCATTGTCGATGAAACGATGGCCGTCCATCGCCTCTCCCTTGAGCGCGATGAACAGATCGCCCGGGCGCACGTCGCGGCTGTCCATCTCGACCCCGGCGCACTGGAAGTGGCCCGACGCGACACCGCCGGTCGCCTCGGCAATCTCCTGCGCGGTCCACAGAGCAAGGCTGAGCGCATCGCGCGGCGCGGGCGGCCATGCCCGCAGGCGCGGGTGAGCAAGTGCCGCCATGTTCATGCCTTGGCCATCGCCGCGGCGCATTCGCGCGCCACGCTCACGTCGTCGAAGGGGTGTACCCGCATATTGTCTCCCGATCCGATGATCTGTCCCTGCTCGTGACCCTTGCCTGCGATCAGCACGATGTCGCCGCTGCCCGCCTGGCCGATGGCCGTTGCAATACCTTCGCGCCGGTCGCCGATTTCCTGCGCATCGCCCACCACCCCTGAAAGGATGGCGCTGCGGATCGCCGCAGGATCCTCGCCGCGCGGATTGTCGTCCGTAACCACAACGAGATCGGCGGCCTCGCTGGCGACCTTGCCCATCGCAGCACGCTTGCCGGTGTCGCGATCCCCGCCAGCGCCGAACACGACGATCAGGCGCCCGTCCGACGCATCGACATGGGGTCGAAGCGCAGCGATCGCGGCTTCCAGCGCGTCGGCGGTGTGGGCATAATCGACATAGACCGGCGCCCCGGCGGGCGTGATGACCGCGCGTTCCAGACGCCCGCGAACCGGCTGCAACCGACCGACCGCGTCCCACAGCCGCGTCTCGTCCGCGCCGGTCGCCAGAGCGAGCGCGGCAGCGGTCAGCGCGTTGGAGGCCTGGTAGGCGCCGATCAGCGGCAGGCGGATCGTCCGGCGTTCGCCGTCGCGGGCGATCTCGAGCCCCTGCCCCAGTTGGGTCGGCTCCTGCGCGACCAGTTTGATATCTTCGCCTTCGGGACCGACCGAGAAGATAGTGAGGCCGCGCTTTTCGGCCCGTGCCCGCGCCTTCGCCGACCAATCGCTGCCGTCGGACCAGATCACCGCCGTGCCGTCCTCGGCCACGACCTCGTCGAACAGGCGCATCTTGGCCTCGAAATAGGCTTCCATGCTCTCGTGATAGTCGAGGTGGTCGCGGCTGAAATTGGTAAACGCGCCCGCGATCACCCGCGCGCCCTCGTTGCGATATTGCGAGAGCCCGTGGCTCGACGCTTCGTAGGCGACATGGGTCACGCCTTCGCGCGCCAGCCCGAACAGGTTGGAATGGAAGGTGACGATGTCGGGCGTGGTCAGCCCGGTGGAAACGCTTTCGTCGGGCGTGGTGACGCCCAGCGTGCCGATGCTCGCCGCGCGCTCGCCCAGCATCCGCCACAGCTGGCGGGTCATCTCGACCGTCGAGGTCTTCCCGTTGGTTCCGGTGACCGCGACGATGGTTTCGGGCGTAGGCGTGAAATAGCGCGCGGCGATCTGCGCGAAGGCCCTGCGCGGCACCTTGTCTGCGATGTGGAGGGCAGCCGCGACCGCCACTTCCGGTCGCGCGACCACTGCGATGGCGCCGGCGGCAACAGCGGCTTCGACGAAGTCCTCTCCATTGACGACCGCGCCCTGAAATGCGCCGAAGACGGTGCCCGGCGCAACCTTGCGATGGTCGATCGCAAAGCCCGTCACCACGGCATCGCCATCCGCGCGTTCGGGCCGGTTCGTCTGTTCGAGAAGCGCGTTCAGCTTCACTTGATGTCGCTCCGGATCAGCGGCCGCAGGTCCGAGATGTCGATATCCCGGCTGAGGTCGGGCCGCACGTCGAGCAGCGGGCCGATGCGGGGGATGAGATTGCCGACGATCGGCGCGGCGTTCCACGCGGCGGTCCGCTGGAAGGAGCTGGCGGTGGTGCCCTTCGGCTCGTCGAGCATGGCGACCACGACATAGCGGGGATCGTCCATCGGGAAGGCGGCGGCGAAGGTCGAGACGACCAGCTTTTCGCGGTAGCCGCCGGTCGAGGGCTTGTCGGCGGAGCCGGTCTTGCCCCCGACGCGGTAGCCGGGTGCGTTGGCGCTCTTGCCGGTGCCGTAGATCGCGATCATCCGCAGCAGCTGACGCATGCGGGCGCTGGTATCTTCCTTGAAGACGCGGCGCCCCGGGACTTCGGTGCCCGGCTCCACCTTGTGCAGGGTCGCAGGCCGCCAGATGCCGCCATTGACCAGCGCGGCATAGGCGCTCGCCAGATGGAGCGGGGTCACCGCGATCCCGTGGCCGTAGCTGACCGTCATGGTGGTGATCCGCGACCATTTCTCGCCCGGCCAGATGGGAGCGCCGCGCGCAGGCAGCTCGATATAAGGACGCTCGGCGAAACCCAGATAGCGCATGGTATCGCGCATCCGCTCGCCGCCGAGCTTGTCGGCAACGCGTGCGGTCACGGTGTTGGAGGAGTGAATCAGCGCTTCGGGCACATTGAGCGTGTCCCCGAGAAAATGGCTGTCGTCGAGCACCCGCCCGGCGACTTTCACCGGCTTTGCGTCGTAACGCAGGCTGAGGTCGCGCACGATCCCGGCATCCATCGCCGCGGCGACCGAAAGCGGCTTGAAGGTAGAGCCCAGCTCGTAAACCTGATTGGTCACGCGGTTGAACACCGGCGGCGTTTCTCCGCGCTTGGCCGCGGCATCGCTCACCGCCAGATCGGAACGCTGGACATCGTTGGGATCGAAGGCGGGAAGCGAGGCGAGCGCGACCACTTCACCCGTATCGACATCGAGCACCACGCCCGCCGCACCGCGCGCGTTGACCGACAGCATGCCCTTGCGCAGCTCGTCCTCCAGCGCGCCCTGCACCCGCAGGTCGAGTGCGATGGCGGTCGGCTGCCCTCGCGAGGCCGCATCGGTCAGCTCGGCATTGAGCACGGATTCCATGCCGACCCGGCCTTCGCCATCCTTGACGTAGCCGAGGACATGCGCCGCCATCGATCCTTGCGGATAGAAACGGTCCTTCTCGGCGGGAAGTTCGAGGGCGGGTTCGCCGATATCGAACACCTTGTTCGCCTCTTCGGGCAGCAGCCGGCGCCGCAGATACTGCGCCTTGCCGCTCGCGAGCCGCGCGGCGACATCGGCGCGGTCGATATCGGGGAAGATCTGCGCCAGCGCAGCCGCCACCTCTTCGGGCGTGCGGACCAGCGGGCTGCCGCCATCCTTCATCGCTTTCGGATTATACCAGAGCGCAAAGGCGTCGTAGTTGCGTGCCAGCGGCAGGCCGTTGCGATCGGTAATCTCGCCACGCGGGGGCAGCAGGCGCTGCTCCATCGACATCGGCGTGTCGGGCGCACCGAGGACGCCGAAGGATGCGATCCGCGCGAGCGCGAGCAGTGCGACCAGCCCGAAGGCAGGCATCAGCAGAAGGGCCCGCATGCGCGCGACCAACAGCGACTCGAGCCGCTTGTTGGCCACCCGCAAGGGGCCGGCCGCCACCATGGAATCGATGGCGATGCTCGCCATTAGTCGAGCCGCGCCAGCGCGAGGTGGGCGTCGGTCTGCGGCTGCGCCGCCGCCCCGCTCTCGCCACCCTCGCCGGTTTCGTCGCCCTCGTCCTCATGCGAGGCAAGCGGGGAGACCAGCGCGGGATAATCGCTCGCCTCCATTTCGCGTGCGAAGCGGATCGGTTCGGGCGATCCGGGGGCGCGCGGTGCGCTGAAACTGGCCAACTGGCGCTCGCTTTCGAGGAACTGGTCGGCACGCGGCGGCGCATAGCCGAACTCGATCGCATTCCAGTCCGCCAGCTGCTGCTGGTTGGCGCGCGTTTCGAACTCGGTTTCCAGCGCCAGCTTCTCGCGCTCGAGGTCCACGATCACGCGTTCGGCACGCACGACTTCGCTCTTCACGGCGTTGACCCGGAAGGTGAGCAGCATGAACCCGCCGAAGACGACGCCGATGGCCATCGCCCAGCCGATCTGCCGCAGGCGGCTGCCTCTAACCATCGATCAGTTCCTTTCTCGCCGGTTCGCTCGTCCGGGTGGCTGCGCGGAGGATCGCGGAGCGCGCACGGGGGTTGCGCGCCAGCTCCGCCTCGCCTGCGCGCACGGCGCGGGCGGGTTTGTGGAACGTGGTCGGCGACGGCTCCGTGAGGGGAAGATGGCGGGAGCCGCCGCCGACCTGACCGGAAGCGTCCCGCAGGAAACGCTTCACGATACGATCTTCGAGAGAGTGGAAAGAGACGACCACCAGCCGCCCGCCGGGGGCCAGCACCCGCTCGGCAGCGGCAAGAGCCGCGCGCAGCTGGTCAAGCTCACCGTTCACATGGATACGGATCGCCTGGAAGGTGCGGGTCGCCGGGTCTTTCTTGTCGTGCGGCTTGTGGCCGGTCGCCTTGCGGACCAGCCGGGCCAGCTCGCCCGTCGTCTCCAGCGGGCGCGCGGCGACGATGGCGCGCGCGATCCGGCGCGACTGGCGTTCTTCGCCATAGTGGTAGATCACATCGGCGATCTCGCCTTCCTCGGCGGTGTTGAGGAACTCCGCCGCGCTTGGCAGGTCGGGGTCCATCCGCATATCGAGCGGGCCGTCGGCCGCGAAGGAGAAGCCCCGATCCGCCTGGTCGAGCTGCATCGAGGACACGCCGATATCGAGAACGACTCCCTGCACCTCGCCAATGCCCTGTTCGGCCAGCGCATCGGCCATTTCGGCGAAGGGACGGCGATGGAGCACGAGGCGCGGAGGCGTCTCGCCCAGCTCGGCCCAGCCCTGCGCCATTTCGAGCGCGCTCGGATCGCGATCGAAGGCATGCACGCTCGCGCCCGCGTCGAGCAGCGCGCGGGTATAGCCGCCCGCGCCGAAGGTGCCGTCGATAATCAGGTCGCCCGGCCGCGGCTGGAGCGCTGCGATGACCTCGTCGAGCAGGACGGGGACATGGGGGGATGCCGAAGGGGTCACTTCTTCTTCCCCTTCGCGCGCGCCTCTTTCTCCAGCACTTCGCAGGCGGCTTTCGCCACCGCGAGCTCCTGCCCCATCTCGTAGAGCCGCGCAGGGTTCCAGACGGTGAAGAAGCGCCCGCCGCCCTGAAAGAACAGCTCGTCCCCGATCTTCCCCAGGTTGCGGATATGCTCGGGCATGATGAAGCGGCCGCTGTCGTCGAACGGCATGGTGGCGAAGCTGTTGAGTTGGATCGCGCGGGTGTCGCGGTCGAAATCGCGCCCGAACTTGAAGGCCGATTCCTCCTCGCGGTCGAGGATCGCCTCGAATTCCTTCACCCGTTCGGTGCCGAAGCCGACGAGGCACGGCCAGCGCTCGTGCGCGGTGAGGCACAGGGTGCGGTCTTCGGTGGAGAGCTTCACCGCGTTGCGGAAGGCGGGGGGCAGCGTGAACCGGCCCTTTTCGCTGCGAAGCGAAAAGGCCTGCCCGCTATATCCCTGAAACGCCTCCGACACTTCCGCTCTTCCCCTGTGAGCGTCCAATCCGAAGGACAGATCTTCCCGGCCCTGAGGCGCGCGCTGCACGCCCCCGGTTCGCATGGCCTCCCACGCGCGGGTCGAATCCTGTCCGATACGAACCCGTCTTATCGCGGGACAAGTGGGGATTAAAGGGGAAATTTAGGAATCCCTGTGGAGATTTCCTTAATACTTGCGTTTTTCCCGTCGTTTTTGGGGCCTTTGCGGGCAGACAATACGCCACCCCGGGCGCGATGGCACCCTCACTACACGCGATCACAAAAAGGAAAAAGCCCGGAATTCCGTCGGAATCAGGGTTAACTGCCAGAGCCGTCCCCGATGGTCCCCAACAAAGCCCAAAAAGCTTCGGATGCATCCGCAGCGCGCGACCCACGCTCGAAGAGGGTCGCATCGGCAAGCAGCACCGCGCGGCCCGCCCCAATGCTGCAAACCGCCACCAGCCCCTCGTATCGAAGCGCGCAATCCGCTGGATCGCCGCCCGCCGGAGACCGCAGCGCAAAGCGCCCGCCGAGCACGACCGGGATTTCCCGGTCCCCGATCCGGACCTGCCGTTCCGCATCGTCCCCGTGAATCCCCGATCCGCCCGGTGCCTCCAGTTCGAGGCCCCACCGCGCCTGGATCGGCCCCGTGACCGCGATGGCCTGGGGATTGCGCGGGTCGCCCAGCGCGAAGCGCGGTTCGCTCGTCAGCATCGGGTCCGCGACGAGCAGCACCTTGCCGCCACCGCGCACCCAGTCATCCAGCGCGACATTCTCCGCCGGGGTCAGCGCACGCGGCTGGATCAGCAGCAGGATATCGACTCCGGCGAGGCTGGCCGGATCGAGCAGGTCGAGGGCTGCGAGGCTGTTGCCCTGCTCCACCGCCTGCCGCAGCCAATGCGGCTCGCCGGTCTGTGGCGACAGCGCATCCGCCACGCTGGCCTGCGGCGCGCGGTAGATCGGCAGCGAGGTCATCAGCCCGAAGCGCTCACCCTCGATCGTCTGTGGCCGCTCCGCAGGGGCCAGCATGATCGCTCCCGCCACTCCCAGCGCCAGCAGTCCGCCGAGCCCGGCGGCCGGCAGCAGCCTATTCAATGGGGGCGCCCTCGCCCGTTTCGGGCAGCACGGGGCCTTCGGGGATCGGTTCGTCCTCGGGCTGTTCGGGAAGATCGGGGACGACACCCGCATCGCTCAGCGGATCGCTGGTGCCCTGCGTGGCGCTCGGCTCGACCGTGGGGGCCGCTTCGGGCACCGCGGTTTCCTCGTTCTCCAGCGCGCGCGTGGTGAAGACCTGCGCAATCCCGACCGCGACGATCACCATCAGGATGCCGCCGACACCCGTACGCAGACGCTGCATCACGTCGGAGTCCAGCGGCGCATCCTGCGCATCCTCCGCCGGGTCGCGGTCGCTATCGGGAACAAGGGCCATGGCGGGCGAAACTATCGGGCGTGGCGGCCCCGTCAATCTTTCAGCCAGTCGAACACCGGCAGATCCTTTTCGCGCAGCCACTCGGCATTGAAGATCGTCGAGAGATAGCGGAAGCCGCTGTCGCACAGGATCGTGGCGACGCGCGGGGCTTCATGGCCCTCGGAGACCAGCTGCCTGCCGAGCGCCACCGCACCCGCGATGTTGATGCCCGAGGACAGGCCGAGGCACAGCCCTTCCTCGCGCAGCAGCCGCGCGACCCATTCGAGCCCTTCCTCGTCGGATATGCGGAACTGCGTATCGACCGGCGCGCCGTCGAGATTGGCGGTGATCCGGCCCTGCCCGATTCCCTCGGCCACCGAAGACCCTTCAGCCTCCAGCTCGCCATGGGCGTAGTAGTTATACAGCGCCGCGCCGTGCGGATCGGTCAACGCGATGCGGACATTCTCGTCCTTTTCCTTCAGCCCCAGGCCTACCCCTGCAATCGTGCCGCCGGTGCCCGCCGCACAGGTGAACCCGTCGATCCGGCCTTCCATCTGCTCCCAGATTTCGGGCGCGGTGCTTTCGATATGCGCCTTGCGGTTTGCAGTGTTGTCGAACTGGTTGGCCCACACCGCGCCCTCGGTCTCTTCGGCGAGACGGCGCGAGGTGTGGACGAAGTGGCCCGGATTGGCGAACTTGGTCGGCGGGACCAGCACCAGCTCTGCCCCCAGCGCGCGCAGCGTGTCCATCTTCTCGCGCGCCTGATTGTCGGGCATCACGATGATGGTCTTGTAGCCGAGGGCGTTGGCCACGAGCGCGATCCCGATCCCCGTATTGCCCGCCGTCCCTTCGACCACGGTGCCGCCGGGCTTGAGCACGCCGCGCGCCTCGGCATCGCGGATGATCCACAGGGCCGCGCGGTCCTTCACCGAACCGCCGGGGTTGGCGAACTCGCACTTGCCGTAGATGTCGCAGCCCGCAGCCTCGCTCGGCCCTTCCAGCCGGACGAGCGGAGTATTGCCGATCAGGTCGAGCGCCTTTTCCAGCGGACGGGGCGGCGGCGAAGCGGAAGCAATCATGCCCCTCGCTTAGACCTTCTGCACATCGCGCAGCAACCGCGATAAACTTGTCGGGCGCGAACCGCGCCTTGCGCGTCAGTCTTCCTCGGCGATCCGCACCTTCAGTCCGTCGAGGTCCTCGGTAAACTCGATCTGGCACGACAGGCGCGAGGTTTCGTCGCGGTCATCGCTGCTTTCGAGCAGGTCGTCCTCGTCTTCGCTCATTTCCGGCAGCTTGCCGGCGAAGGCGGGATCGACATGGACATGGCAGGTGGCGCAGGAACAGCAGCCGCCGCACAGCGCCAGCAGTTCGTCGAACCCGTTGTCGCGGATCGCCTCCATCACCGTCAGGCCGTTTTCGACCTCGATCGTGCGCTCGGTTCCACTCCGGTCAACCACGGTAAGCTTGGGCATCGACTGTCCTTCTATATCCACGGGGCCGCGCAATGGGCGCCCCGCCATTGACGCGGCTGCTAAAAGCTGCGTTTCGGCTTGGCAAGATCGACGAACGAGACAGCGGGCAGGAGAGAGCCGAAATGGGCCTCAGCGCAACGCAGATACGTGACGGCCTCGACGCGGTTGCCGAGCGTGACGCACGGGTCGCGCGCGCCCTTGCCATCGCGGGCTATCCGGAGCCGCGCATCCGCGAACGCGGGCATCGCACGCTGCTGCGCACGATCGTCGGCCAGCAGGTCAGCGTGGCCGCCGCCGACAGCGTGTGGGCCAAGCTGGAAGCAGAGATCGGCAGCGAGATGGCACCCGAAAAGATCGTGGGGGCGGACTTCGACACGCTTCGTGCCTGCGGCCTCTCGCGCCAGAAGCAGGGCTATGCGCGGAGCTTGTGCGAGCTGGTCGCGGCGAAGGAACTGGACCTTGCGAACCTGCCCGAAGACGACGAGGCGGCGATTGCCGAACTGACCAAGATCAAGGGCATCGGGCGCTGGTCGGCCGAGATATACCTCCTGTTCGCCGAAGGCCGCCCCGATATCTGGCCCGCGGGCGACCTGGCCGTGCAGAAGGCTGTCGGGCGGATCGCCGGGCTGGAGGATATGCCGAGCGAGAAGGAGACCCGCGCGATCGCGCAGGACTGGCAGCCACATCGCGGCGCGATGGCGATTTTCACCTGGCACGCCTATTCGATCCCCACGCTCTAGCGAGGCCGGCCCACGGTACGGAATGTCAATGGGCCTTTACTGTGTGACAAGCTTGGTTTACCATGCTCCCCAGTTGGAATTGCAAGGAGAGGCACCATGTTCATGACCCGCAAGATCGCTCGCACTACGATTCTGGCCACCGGTTGCGCAGCCGCAGCGCTGTCGCTAGCCGCCGGGCCCTCCATCGCCCAATCGGGAGACACCATGACCGCGCCTTCGCCAACCACCTCCGCCCCGCTGATCCCGCGCGACGCCCTGTTCGGCAATCCCAGCCGCGCGGGCGCCCAGATCAGCCCGGACGGCGAATGGCTCGCCTGGCTTGCCCCCTCCAACGGGGTGCTCAACGTATGGATGGCGCCCGCCTCCGACCCGGACGATGCGAAGGTGATGACGAGCGCCACCGAGCGCCCCATCCGCGAATATTTCTGGGCGCCCGACAGCGGCAGCCTGCTCTACGTGCAGGACAAGGGCGGCGACGAAAATTTCCTGCTCTACGGCATCAATATCGAAACCGGCGCGGAAACGACCCTGACGCCCTTCGAGAACACACGCGTCCAGCTGGTCGGCGCATCGGACACGATCAAGGACACGGTGCTGGTCGGCCTCAACAACCGTGATCCGCGCTTCCACGATGTCCACCTGCTCGATCTCAACACCGGCGAACTCACCCAGCTGATCGAGAACAACGGCTATGCCGGGTTCGTCGCCGACGACAATCTCGACCTGCGCCTTGCGGTGCGGCCCAATGCAGGCGGCGGGATGGATTTCTTCCGGGTCGAGAACAACGAGGTTGCCGCAGAGCCCTTCTCCTCGACCGACCTGGAAGACTCGCTGACCACCAGCCCCGCCGGCTTCACCCGCGACGGCAACACGCTCTACTGGCTCGACAGCCGCGGGCGCGATACCGCCGCGCTAGTCGCAATGGACTGGAACACCGGCGAAACCCGCGTGATCGCGGAGAACGACAAGGCCGATATCGGCGGCACGATCCGCGATAACGACACCGGCGAGGTGGAAGCCTACTCGGTCTACTACCTGAAGCGCGAATGGACCGCGATCGACCCCGAGATCGAGGCCGCGCTGACCTTCCTCGAAGAGAATCTCGAAGGCGAGTTCGGGATCGGATCGCGTACCGACGACGACCGCAAGTGGATCGTGGGCAACGACCCCGTCACCGGGCCCAGCGCGAGCTACCTGTTCGATCGCGACGCGGGCACGCTGACGAAGCTCTACGTCACCCGGCCCGAGCTGGAGGGCGCGCCGCTGCAGCCGATGCACCCGGTCGAGATCACCAGCCGCGACGGGCTGACCCTGCCGAGCTATCTCACCCTGCCGCCGGGCAGCGACAGCGACGCGGACGGCGTGCCCGATGCGCCCGTGCCGATGGTGTTGCTGGTTCATGGCGGGCCGTGGGCGCGCGACGGCTATGGCTACAACTCCTACCACCAGTGGCTCGCCAATCGCGGCTACGCGGTGCTGTCGACCAATTTCCGTGGCTCGACCGGCTTCGGCAAGGACTTCATCTCGGCGGGCAACCTCGAATGGGGTCGCAAGATGCACGACGACCTGATCGACGCGGTCGACTGGGCGGTGAAGCGCGGGGTCACGAAGGACGATAGCGTCGCGATCATGGGTGGCTCCTACGGCGGATACGCCACGCTCGCCGGGCTGACCTTCACGCCGGATGAGTTCGCCTGCGGGGTCGACATCGTCGGCCCGTCCAACCTCGAAACGCTGCTATCCACCATCCCGCCCTACTGGGAGCCGGTCGTGGCGCAGTTCCACGAGCGGATGGGCAACCCCAACACGGAGGAAGGCCTGGCGCTGCTGAAGGAACGCAGCCCGCTCTATTCGGCGGACAAGATCACCAAGCCGCTGCTGATCGGCCAGGGCGCAAACGATCCGCGCGTCAACCAGGCGGAAAGCGACCAGATCGTCGCCGCGATGAAGGAAAACGACATCCCGGTGACCTACGTGCTGTTCCCCGACGAAGGGCACGGCTTCGCCCGGCCGGAGAACAATATCGCGTTCAACGCCGTGGCCGAAAACTTCCTCGCGACCTGTCTTGGCGGG